>VFQN01000803.1_pt1 | contig 56234 bp, 44 predicted proteins | sample 3512371 | NCBI WGS metagenome assembly VFQN01 (sample SAMN10412370, study PRJNA504923) | tailings metagenome | isolation source: Replicate 2 from Balatoc abandoned mine | place: Philippines: Itogon, Benguet | collected 2017-08-28
ACTGGTGGAAGGGGCGTTCCATGCCGAGAGCTCCGGAGCGTCTCGAGTATGGTACGTCAACCGTTCAGAACGCGGAGGAGCCAGTGGACGGTTCCTAACAGGAGCACCAACTCCCTTCTCCCAAAGTCCTTCCGTCACCCGGCGCAATAAGCTGACGTGCTACGGGCGGTGCCGGGGGCGACGGTCTCGACCCCGCTCGACTGGCACGAGGGGACCGCCCGGCTCGACCCGGCGGCGCTCACCGCGCGGGCGGTCCTGGCCCGGCTGGCCCGCAAGAAGATCGACCCACTCGCCGCGCTGGCCGTCACTGGTTCAGCGTGAAGTTCTCAAGGAACGCTGCCACCACCGGGTCGGTGTGGTCGAACTGATCGTCCCCCTCGACCGTGACCCCGGCCATGCGGTTGCCACCAATCCCGATCATCAGCGACACCCTCGCCCCCCCCTTGTACTGGATCGCCACCCGCTTGGCCGGGTAGGCGCCGACCTTCACGTCGTCGTTCACCTTGACCTCGACCCCTTGGCCGATCGGAACGCGGGTCCGGGCCAGGGTGTCCTCCGCCAGCTTCGGCCTGTCCCCGGTCGACGGGAGGGTGAACAGGAACGCCGAGTACTTCCGCTTCCCCTCCGTGCGCTCCCACGTCTCCATCCGCCAGCCCATCCCCACCGCCTCCTTCGCACCGGCCAGTTTGGCAAGGTTATCCGGGTTGAACGAGACGCGCTCGTACTTCGACTTCCCGCCGGGGAAGTAGGCCGTGACCCAGCCGTCGTGGTCGGCCGTCTTGTACCAGCCGACGCCGGCCTGTTCCTTGTCCGGCGGCGGGGTCGCGGACCGGAGCGCGTAGTACCCACCGACGCCGACCGCGATCAGGAGCAGGAACGCCCCGCCGCCGATCAGCCCCCCACCGCAGCAGCGGGTTCATCCCGCGCTTCTTCGGCGGCGACTTCGCTTTCTTCTTTTTCTTGGCGGCCGGCTTCGTGGTCTTGGTCGGCTCGACGTCGGTCGACGCGGTCGGTTCCTTCTCCGGCTCGACCTCGACCGCCTCCTCCTCGACCGGCTCGAACTCCACGACCTCTTCCTCGACCGGCAGCGCGGGGATCGGGACGGGCGTCCGGCACTTCTGGCAGGGGAGCACGTGCCCGGCGGCATTGTCCGGGGCGACATGGACGGAGCCGCACCCGGGGCACGAGACGGAGATGGGCATGGGCGAGTCACCGGAGAGCGGTTGTGGCGAGTCGTACCACCGTAACCGACGCCCCAGGCTCCAACAAGAGGATCGTCGCGTGGGCGTCTGTGCTTGACAGGGCCAGTCGAGTCTTGCAGAATCCACTATTCCCCACACGACCCGCCGACTCTCCCGGTCGTTCCACCCGTTCCGTGCGCGGCATCGCCCCATGAGTCGTCTACCCCCGCCAATGAACCCGGAAGACCGCTTCCGGCACGCCCTCGAAGACCTGCTCGCCCGGATTCGCGCCGAGGATACGACGCTCTCGCCGTCGGCGTCGGCCGACCAGGCTGGCGCCGGCGGGAACGGGGCACCGGACGACCTCCTCCTCCGGACGTTCGGTGGGTTCCAGATCCTGGAGCAAGTCGGGCGCGGTGGGATGGGGGTGGTGTACAAGGCCGTGCAACTCGACCCGGGGCGGCCGGTCGCGCTCAAGGTGCTCGCCCCGCGGTTGCGGACCGACCCGACCGCCCGGGCGCGGTTCCGTCACGAGGTTCGCGTCGCCGCCCGGCTCCACCATACCCACCTCGTCCCGGTGTTCGCCGCCACCCACGGGGCCGACGGACCGGATGCCTACGCCATGCCGTTCATCTGCGGCCTGTCGCTGGCGGCGGTCGTCCGAGGGCTGCGGTGCGGCTTCCCGGAGGCGCTGCCGCACCCCGGGTTCGCCCGCGTCGCGGACCTCTACCGGACCGACCCGCGGGCCTACGCCCGGGAGATCGCCGGGTGGGTGCGGCAGGCCGCCGAGGCGCTCGACGCCGCACACCGGGCGGGCGTCGTCCACCGCGACGTGAAGCCGGGGAACCTGTTGCTTGAATTCACCCCGGCGGGACGGCCGCACGTCTGGGTCCACGACTTCGGGCTCGCCTACCAGGAGGGCGAGGAGGACGGGTGGGCGTCGGCCGGCGGGTTCGGCACGCGCGGGTACGCCAGCCCCGAGATGACGGCCGGCGACCCCGCCCACCGCCACCCGCGTACGGACGTCTACGCCCTCGGGGTGACGCTGTACGAACTGCTGACGCTCCGCCGCCCGCGCCCCGAGGAGCTGACCGGCGTCCGGGTCGGTGGGGTGCCGCGGGAACTGATCCGGGTGGTGAAGGCCGCGACGAGCGGTGGGTACGCGACGGCGGGCGAGCTGGCGACCGACCTGGACCGTTACCTGACCGACCGTCCGGTGCGGGCTGGCCGTCCGGGGTGGGTGCGGCACGCGACCCGCTGGGCGGCCCGGCACCGGACCCCGCTCGGCGCGGCGGCGGCGGCGTTCGCGGTCGCGGCGGCTGTCGGCGCCGGGCTGCTGGTCCGCGCCTACGACCGCGAGCACGCCGCCCGCCTCGCCGCCGAGCGGCGTGAGGAACTGGCCCTCACCGCGGTCGAGATGTACTCCCCGGTCGTGGACGACTTGCTCTACGCCACCCCCGGGATGCTGGACCGGCAGCGGAAGCTGCTCGAGCGGGCGCGGGCGGTCCACGTCGAGCTGTGCGCGGCCCGCCCGAACGACCCGAAGGCGGCCGAGCGGCTGGCCCAGGTCGAGTGGCGGCTCGGCCGCGTGTTCACCCGGCTGGGGCGGGGCGCGGACGGGGCAGCGGCGCTGGACCGGTCGATCGACCTGTTCAGGGCCGTTGCCGCGGCCGACCCGGGGGAGCCGCTCCACCGCCTTGACCTCGCCCGCAGCCACGCGGTCATCAGCACGACCCGCCACCAAACCGGCTGCCCGGAGCGGGCGGTCGCGGACTACGCGGCCGCCGTCGAGGTGGTCCGCGGGCTGGTGGCCGACTACCCGGCCGACGTCCGGTTCCGCGACGCGCTGGCGAGTTACCTCGGCGACTACGGCGCGGCGCTGATGAGCGCCGGGCGGGCGGCGGAGGCGGACGGCGCGCTGCGCGAGGCGCTGGCGACGGCCGAGGCCAGCCGGGCGGCGGCGGCCCACTGGCACGGGGCCAACCCGGTGCTCCACGCCCAGCGCAACCTTGCCAGCCACTCCTGGGCGACCTGCCGCCCTGACGACGCCCTCCGGTACAGTGCCGCCGCCCTGAAGACTTGTCGGTTCCTGATCGAGCGGGCCGAGGACTCGACCGAGGCGTCCCGCGCGCTCGACCTGCGCGGCTACCGCCAGGTCGAAATCGGCCTCGTCCACGACCGGCTGGTGTGGCTGCTGGCGCTGGGCCGGGACGCGGGGCTGGTGGCGTCCGACTACGAGCGGATCGCGAAGCGGTTCATGGACCACTACCCGGACCACCCGCACGACTACACGACGACCCTGGCCCTCTACCGCGGGTGGGTGGCCTACCGGGCCGGGCGGTCGAATGAGCAATTCACCCGGTTCAACCGCCACAAGGACTCCCTTGAGATCCGGCTTGCAATGGAGCCGACCTCGGCCGCGGCGAAGGCGGCGGTCGCCCGGTTCGCGGCAACCTGTCCGGCCGACGGCGTGTGTGACCTAGAACGGGCCGAGAAGCTGGCGCGGGAGGCTGTCGCGGTCGACCCGTGCCCGCGCCACCTGTTCGCGCTGGGCGCCGTGCTGGCCCGGCAGGGGTCGGCCGAGGCGGCGGCGGTGCTCGCCCGCGTTCCGGACGGCCACCCGGACCGGCGGGCGGCCGACTTGTTCCTGGCGGTGGCGGCGGTCGAGGCGGGGAGCGCCGACGAGGCGCAGCTCTGGCTGACGCGCGCGGCCAGCCGCCGCCACCCGCCGGACCCGGTCGAGCCCGACCTGCTGTACCGGCTGGCGACCCGCGGTGTGTCCACCGCCGCCCGTTGACGCCTACCCCTGCAGGTGCGCTTCGAGGAACCACAGCGCCTTGTCGAGCTCGCGCGACGCGGCGGTGAATAGGTCCGCCGTGTCAGCGTCGCCGAGGGTGTCGGCGCGGTCGATCGCCTCGCGGGTGCTCTTGGCGACCCCGGCGTAGCGGACAGCCAGCGCCTCCACCACCGACAGCCCGGCGAACGTCTCCGCCGGGAACTCCGGCAGCCGGCTCGCCGCGACCACGTGGCGGACGGTGCCGAGTGCCACCCCGCCGAGGGCGGTCGCCCGCTCGGCCGTGTCGTCGATCAGGTCGTCGAGCTCCCCGACGAACTTGTCGAAGAGTTCGTGCAGGGCGATGAACGTCGGTCCCTTGACGTTCCAGTGGGCGTACTTGGTCTGGGAGCGCAGGTCGGTGAGGTCGGCGACGTGGGTGTTGAGCAGCGCGATGAGGTCGCGGCGGTTGTCGGCGGGGAGGTCGTGGCGGGTCGGGAACAAGCGGGCGGGCATTGTCGGTCTCCGTCGGGGGTGATGACGGCAGGGTATACCGCGCGGCCGCCGACGGCTTGCGCGGCGCCCGCCGCGGGGTGGAATCGGCGGGGCCGATCGGCCCGGCTCGGGTCTTGTAGTGCTCCGTCTATCGCTCGGTGTCGGGTCTCCGAACGGTCTTATCGGTGTCTGATACGTGACCATAAGTGACCGGCTTTCGGATGTCGCGGACGACCCGTGTTCATCCAACGTCAGCCGCGTCTCGATCTTATGTCCAAACCGACCCACATCACCGCACCGGGTACGTGACTTTTTGTGACATCGCAGACGACAGGTGCTCGTCCGCAGCCCGCCTCGATCGAGCGTTCAGAACGCCCACGCGGCGGCCGTCGGCCGCGTATTGCTACACGGACCGGCGGTCACCGGTAGGCGGGTGTCGAGTTCCGGCGCGGTGCCCCAGTCCGGCCGCTCGTGCCGTGGGGGTCGCAGGTGGTGCCTGCTCGGTCGATCGGGCGACCGTCCCCGTGGTCGCACCATGACAGTGCACCCCGCGCGGCTGACGGACTGGAGGAGATCACGGCCGGGTGTGTGCGCCGATTCCGAAGGTCGCTGCCGCGGTCCGGGCCGCGGGCAGAGTCGGTGGGGCCACACCCGACACCTCACGCCATTTAGGCACCGGCGTTTGCCTGCCCGCAGCGTGGCGAATGGCCGGCTCACGTCGGCCGTTCGCCACGCCCGACATCGATTGCTAGACGGACCACTACGAATGCCCCGACCCGCCCGGCAGCAGTTCGAGCAGCTCCGCGAACCCCGTTAGCATCCGGTCCGGCCCCGCCGCGGCGGGCGGCTCCTTCCCGGTCGCGCCGCCGGGGACGAGCCACACCGTCACCCCCGCCGCCCGCGCCACGTGAACGTCGATCGCCATGTCGCCGACGTACACCACCGTCGCGGTCGTCGCGCCGACCCGCGTCAGCCCCTCGTGGAGCATCGCCGGGTCCGGCTTCGCCCGCCCGCCCACGTCTTCCGGGCCGAGTACCGCGGTGAAGTAGTCGGCGAGCCCGAGCGCCTTCACCAACTCGCGGGTGAAGCCGACACGCTTGTTGCTGCACACCGCGAGCTTCAGCCCGCGAGCCGCCAGTTCCGGGATCGTCTCCGCAACACCTGGCATGAGCCGCGTGTCCGTCAGCATCGCACCCTTGTGGTGTTCGCTATAGCGGTCCACCGCCTCTGCCGTATTGGCAGTCGGAACGAGCTGCTCCATGAGGTTCGGTAGGCCGAAACCGACATACTCACGGACGACGCTCTCCGGCAGTGGCGGCAGGCCGTAAGTCCCGCGGACGTAATTCGTACTGTTGGTGATGGCGGTAAAGCTGTCGGCGAGGGTGCCGTCGAAGTCGAACAGGGCGGCGGTGAACGGCATGGGGTTCGCTCGGGCGGACCGGGCGGGGGTGTGCGCCCCCGTTTCGCCGGGTTATCGTATCAACAGGCCGCCCCCGCGAGGCGCCGATGACCGCTGCCTTACCGCCGCCCGCCGCGCCCCCCGACCCCGGTCCGCCGGTCACCCCGGAGCTGGTGTTCCGCGAGTACGCGCCGCGCATCTACCACATCGCCCGGCGCATGCTCGGGAACGACGCCGACGCCGAGGACGTGACCCAGGACGTGCTCGTCCAGGTCATCCGCAAGCTCGACACGTTCCGCGGCGACGCGCAGCTCTCGACGTGGCTCCACCGGGTCACGGTGAACGCCGCGCTGGCGTTCCGGCAGAAGCGGGCGAACCGGCAGAAGCGCGAGACGCACGACGCCGACGCGGACATGATCGAGGCCGCCGACGGGCCGGTGAACCGGTGGAACGTCGGGCCGGACGAGCCGGTGCTGGCGGCCGAGCAGGCGGCGGTGATCGAGGGGGCGATCGGCGGGCTCCCGACCCCGTTCCGCGACGTGTACGTCCTCGCCGACGTGGAGGGACTGCCGAACCAGGAGATCGCCGACCTGCTCGGGCTGAGCGTGCCGGCGGTCAAGAGCCGGCTCCACCGGGCGCGGCTGCGGATGCGCGACGCGCTCGCCCCGCACTTCGAGGGGGGGATCGCCTCGTGATGACCTGCACCGAGTTCCGCACCCTCATCGCCGACCACCTCGGGAACGAACTCCTCGTGGAGATCCGCGAGAAGTTCGAGCGCCACAAGGTCACGTGTGCGCACTGCACGTTCTTCCTCGACAGCTACACGCACACGGTCAAGGTCACCCGGCTCCTGCCGAAACCGGCGCTGCCGCCGGCGCTAGAGGAACGGCTGCGGGCGGCGGTGGCGAAGAAGCTCGCCGAGGAACCCCAGGAAACCGAAGCGGCCGGCGGGTAAAGTGAGGGAAGCCGGGGGACGGCCGTCCCCGGCGTTCTTCCCGGTCCGGGCTGCCATGTTCGTCGCCACTCTCCTCCTGTCGCTCGGCCAGCCGCCGGCCCCGCCGCCGGGGCTGACCCCGTGGCCGTTCGACGAGCTCGTCCTCAAGAACGGCGCCGTCTTCCAGGGGCTCATCCTCGCCGAGACGCCCGCCGACGTGACGTTCCAGAGCGTCCGCCGGCCGCCCGGGAAGCCGACGTTCACGCTCACCTCGCGCTTCACCCGCGGCGAAATCGCGGCCGTCAAGAAACTCGCGGAGAAGGACCGCGAGTTCCTCAAGGAGCGGATCGCCGAGCTCGACCCCGACGGCTCGGGCGAGCGGAAGCGGATGGAGGCGGTCGAGTTCGCCCCCGCCGAGTGGCTCGGCAAGGCCGACGCCGCCCGCCGCTACGACAGCGAGTTCTTCACGCTCGTTTCAGACGCACCGGAGGAAGTGACGCGCCGCGCCGCGGTGCGGCTCGAACACCTCTACACCGCGTTCACCCGCTTCCTCCCGCCGGCGGTGCCGACGGCGCGGCCGACGACGATCTACCTCGCCCCGAACCCGGCCGAGTACCGCCAGCTCCTCGGCCCGCTCGGCCGCGCCGACCTGCTCAACCCTGCGGTGTTCGACCCGGCCGGGAACCGCATCCTGTGCGGCACCGATCTGGGGCGGATCGGCGAGGAACTGCAGGTGGCGAAGCTCCACCACGCGCAGCAACTCGCGGCGCTGGCGCGGTACGAGGAGGGCGTCCGCAAGTTGTACCGCCGGCCGGAGCTGGACCGCCACCTGACGCCGATCACCACCGAGCGGCGCCGGGTGTTCGCGGCCGACCGGGCGAACATGGCGAAGCTCGACGCGCACGCCGCGCGGCTGTTCGCGGTGCTGTACCACGAGTCGTTCCACGCCTACGCCGCGGCGTTCGCGTACCCGCCCCTGCCGGCCGAGAGGGTGCGGGCGGGGGAGGGGACCGGCGAACTCCCGCGCTGGCTGAACGAGGGGCTGGCGCAGGTGTTCGAGGGGGCGGTCGTGGAGGCCGGCGAGGTCCGCGCCGACGCGCCCGACCAGAAGCGTTTCATGCGGGTGTACGACGACCTCCGGCTGAAGAAGGGCGCCGGGCTGATGCCGCTGGCGGAGCTGCTGGCGGCGGGGCCGGGGGCGTTCCTGGCGCACCACGCCGACGGCAAGGCCGACGCCGACCGGGCGTACCTGACGTGTTGGGCGCTGGCCCACTACCTGACGTTCGACCGCCGCGCCGTCGGGTCGCCGGCGTTCCGCACGTATCTTGTGGCGGTGAACACCGGGGGCGACCCGCGGCGGGCGTTCGAGGAGCTGGTCGGGCAGGCGCTGCCGGTGTTCGAGGCCGAGTGGCACGCGGCGATCTTGAGGAAGTAAACGGCGACCGGCCGGCGTGAGCCGGCCGGTCGTTGGTACTCGCACCTGGGCGGTGTGAGGGTGACACCACGAGCCGCGACCGCCAGGGAGCGGCCGGCGAACCCGACTGCCGCGAGTGCGGTTCCTCGGGTTCGCCGGCCGCTCCCTGGCGGTCGCGGCTCGTGAGGCTTCCTGGCTCCTCCGGGAACCACCCCTACCAACGACCAGCCGGCTCACGCCGGCCGGTCGCCTGTGGCGGCCTACGGCAGCAGCCGCCGCAGCTCGTCCTCGAGCGTGGCGATCTGGGCGTTGCGGTTGGTCACCTTGCCGTCCTTGCCGGCGAGGATGATGTGCGGGACGACCATGATCCCGTAGTGCGCCGCCAGCGGGCTGCGGTCGAGGCCGCCGGCCGCGTGCAGGTGCTTGCCCGGGAGGTTGGCGCTCTGCGCCGCCTGCGCCGCCGCCTTCGCGTCGTCGTCCAGGCTCACCGTCACGATCTCCAGCCCCTTCCCGGCGAACGCCTTCTCCAGGTCGCGGAGCTTGCGGGCGTCGTCGGCGAGGGTCGTGCTCCAGCTCGCCCAGTAGTACACCGCGACCGCCTTGTCCTTCACCCCGCCGGCCGAGAACGACTGGCCCTGCAGCGTGGTGCCGGTCAGCTCCAGCGCCTTCCCCTCGCTCTCCAGCCGCCGCACCGCCCCCGCCGCCTTCGCCGCGTGCGGGTGGTTCTTGTACGTCGTCGTGAGCTTGGTGTACCACTCCTTCGCCTTCGGCTCGCCGTCCTTGCCGAGGAACTCGTTCGCCATCCCGAGCCGCAGCACCGCCTCGCCGGCGTCGTCCGCGGCCGGGTGGGCGTTCACGAAGCCCTCCAGCCCGGCGCGCCAGGCGTCCTGCACCTTCTGGAGCTCCGGCCCGGTCTTGGCGCCGGCCAGGGCGATGCTGTTCTCGGCGACGAGGAACCGGAACGAGGCGTAGGCGCCGAGCGGGTTCTGCGGCCCGAGGCCGACGAGCTGGTCCTTCCACTGCCGGAACCGCTTGTGCGCCGGGGCGTCGGCCGGGCCGCCCTCGCTCGCCGCGGCGAGGCTGTCGATCAGCAGTCGCGTCCAGTCGGCCTGCTTGTCGGCCGGAAGCTTCTGGACGATCTGCTCCAGCACGCCGGCGCGCTTGCCGTAGTAGTTGCTCAGCGCCGGCTGCGTCGGCGGGTTCGGCGCCTCCTTGTCGAGCTGGTCGAGCTGGCCGACGAGACCCTCGATCTCCTTCGTGACGACCGGTCCGCTGCTACCACCCGAGGGGCTCCCGTCTGCGGTGACCACGCCGGGGCCGGCGGCCGGGCCTTCGACCGCCTTCCACGTGCGGCCGACCTGGATGAGCTCGCCGGTCTGGAGGAAGTGCGTCTTCCCCTTGTCCTCGACGAGCACGGTGCCGTTGCGGTGGACGACCATGTCGTCCTTGCCGTTGAAGGCGTCCTGCGGCGTCGTCTGCGGGACGCCGAGTTCGAGGTGGACCCAGCGCGCCTCGGGCGACAGCTGTAGCTTCTCCGCCGCCTCGACCAGTCGCTTCTGGGCGGCCACCGCCTTCTCCTTGATGCGCGCGAGCTCCGCCGCCGGCAGGCCGAGCCCCTTCAGGCTGTCCTCCGTCGGCAGCAGCGCTTCGAGGCGCTTCGCGTCGCGGGTCATCACGGCGGCGAGGAGTTCCTGGCTCACCTCCTCGGGGGAGATGACGAGCCACTCGTCGATCCGGCCGTCGCGGTTGTGGTCCACGCCCCACTTGCCGCCGTTCGGCCCGAGCCAGCGGAACTGGAACGGCTCGGTCTGGCTCGGCGGGTACACCTCGCGGTACGCCTCCTGCCCGTTCAGGTAGAAGGCGACGATGTTGTACCCCTTGCCGTCGTAGCTCACGAGCTGGCGGACCGGGCGGCCGTCGGCGTCGCGGACGACGAACCCCATGTTCGAGCCGGGCGTCTTCGGGTTCGGGATCGGGTCCACCCGGTATCGGGCGGCCTGCTCGGGCGTCGGGTTGGTGATGTTGACGCCCGGCTGGCGGGGCTTCACCTCCAGCACCTTGTCGGCGCCGGGCGGCTGGGCAAGGCCGACCACGCCGAACCCGGCCCAGAGGGCGAGGGCGGCCAGCACCCGCGTGGTGATCCGAGAGGTCCGCATCAGTCGTGTCCTCCTGACGCCGCCCCGGTGGGCGGACGAAACGGCGTAGTCGGTATCGGCCGGCGGGGTCGGGAGGGTTGAGCGGAATGGGGCGGACGGTCCGGGTGTGCTACTCTTGTAGGAAACGCCCCCGCCGCCCACGGACCGCTCGCCCATGCCCGCCCGCCCCACGCTGATCCTGTTCGCCGCCGCGCTCGCGGTGCGCCTCGTCGTGCTCTTCACCGGCCCGTGGGCAGACCCGGACCGGCTGTTCACCGTCTCGCACGACTCGCCGCGCTACCTCATGCTCGCGGACAACCTCCTCGCCCACCAGTCGTTCGGTAAGCCGGACGAGGACGGGTTGATGCACAATGCGGTCGAGAAGCTGCGGGCGGGGAACGGGACGCTCCCGCCGGCGGACGCGCACGGGCTCTACCCGGAGGTGTTCCGTACGCCGGTGTACCCGCTCTACCTGGCGGCGTTCGGAGGCACGGCGGGGCTGCGGTGGGCGTTGCTCGGACAGTGCGTGCTCGGGGCGCTCGCGGCGGCGTGGCTGGTCCGCGTCGGGGTCGGGCTCGGGGCGGCGCCGCGGGCGGCGCTCCTCGCCGGGTGGCTGTGGGCGCTCCACCCCGGCGTCGTCACCTCCGACCTGCTCCCACTCACCGAATGCCTGTTCGTCGCCCTCGGCCTCGGCGGGCTGGCGCTAGTCGCGCGGAATGCCGCCGCGAGCGGGGTGGCGGTCGGGCTGGCCGGGCTCGTCCGCCCGCTCGGGCTGCTGTACCTGCCGGCGGCGCTGGCGATCGGGTGGAAGCAGTGGCTGCGCCCGTGGCGGACGGCGGCGCTCCTGGTCGCGGTCGCGGTGCTCCCGTCGGCCGGGTGGGCGGCCCGGAACGCCGCCGTCGGCAACGGGTTCCGGGTCAGCTCGGTCGGCGAGTTGAACCTGTACTTCTACGGCGCCGGGTACGTCGTCTCGGAGTCGCGCGGCGACGACTGGCTAGATGCGTGGCCGGCGCGGGTGGACGAACTCACGGCCCGGCTGGCGGCGCGGGTCGGACCGGGCGACGACGTGTTCGCCGCGGCCCGCCGCGAGGCGCTGGCGGAGCTGCGGTCGCGGCCGGGGCTCGCGGCGGTGGTGGCGGTGAAGTCGTTCCTCAAGTTACTGCTCGATCACTCGGTCGGGCCGGCGGCTGGGCTGTACGGCGTCGAGTACAAGCCGTCCGGGTTCGCGTCGGACCTGCTGGCGGGGAAGCTCGACCGCTCGAAACTGTCGATGTCGGCGGTGGCGGCGTTGCCGTGGTCGGGACTGAACGGCGTGGTGGCGGCGGCGGCGGCGGTCGGGTTGGTCCGGGCGGCGCTGCGGCGCCGCTGGGCGCTTGCGTTCGGGACGGCGGCGACGGTGGCGCTGTTCGCGGCGGCGAGCTTTCCGGTCGGGCTGGAGCGGTTCCGGCTGCCGATGGCGCCGTTCCTGTTCGTCCTCGCGGCGACGGCCGTGCGCCCGCCGGAGCGCGCCGGGTCGAGTTCGTCGGAGCCCGGAGCGTGAGCGACGGGGTCGGCGATCCGGTCTTCGCCAATACGAGACAACGGGTTCGCGCACCCCGTCGCTCACGCTCCGGGCTCCGACGGAGAAGTCACCCCGGCCCGACGACCGGCTCCCAGTAGGCGGGCAGCGGGGCTTCGAGCGTCAGCGGCTGCTTCGTCGAGGGGTGCGCGATGGTGAGCCGGCGGGCGTGCAGCGCGACGACGCGGTCGCGCGGCAACTCCACCGGCGGGCCGAACGCCACGTCCGAGCCGTAGGTGGTGTCGCCGAGGACCGGGTGGCCGCGCCACGCCGCCTGGACGCGGAGCTGGTGCATCCGGCCCGTCAGCGGCTCCAGTTCGACCAGCGTGCGGCCGTCCAGCCGGCGGAGCACGCGGTACTCGAGCATCGCCAGCTTCGCACCGGGCTCGCCCTCCGCCGCCTTCACCGTCCGCGCCTCGTCCGGGATCTTGCGAACCCAGTCCTCCCACACGCCGGCGTCCGGCGTCACCTCGCCGGCGACGACGGCCCAGTACACCTTGCGGACGGTGTGCTCCTGGAACTGCGCGTGGATGCGCCGGGCGGCCTTCGTGTTGCGGGCGAACACGACAACGCCACTCACCGGCCGGTCGAGCCGGTGCGGGATGCCGAGGTAGACGTTACCGGCCTTGCTGTACTTGGCCTTGAGGTACGCCTTAACCATCCCTTCCAGGCTCGGCACCGCAGGCGGTGCCTGCGTCAGCAGCGGGGCCGGCTTGTTGACGGCGAGGAGGTAGATGTCCTCGTGAAGCAGCGGGAGGGGCGGGAGAGCAGGATCGTCGGGCACGGGAGTCTCGGCGGACGTGGCGCTCGGCGCGCCCGTGACACCGCGGACGCCGCCCGGGGCAACGCCCCGGGCTATCGTATCCCGCCCTTCCGGGGTGAAGAGAGGCACTCACCGCCCCCCGCCGCGGATCACCTCGACCGCCTTCGCCAGCACCCGGTCCTCGAACGGCTTGCTCTCGTCGAACAGCGGGCGGCCGTCGGCCGTCTTCGGCATCGGGGCGGCGGACGGGTTCGGGCCGACCACGTCGGGGCGGCCGGCGACGAAGTCGAGCCGTCTCGCCTCCACCGCGTACCGCAGCCGCTCCTCCTCCGTCGTCGGCACCTCCATCCCCGGGCTCGGGCGCACGCCCCAGTCGTCGGTCTCCTTCGCGTCCGGGTAGCGGTGGATGTTCTTGCCGCTCGGCCGCCAGTACGTCTCGGTCGTCAGCTTCACCGCCGCCGGCGGGTCGGCGTGGGGCAGGCGGAGGAGCTTCTGCACGCTCCCCTTCCCGAACGACCGCTCACCGACCACCACTGCCCGGTTGTGATCGGCCAGCGCCGCCGCGACGATCTCGCTGGCGCTGGCGCTGTTGCGGTTCACCAGCACCACGATCGGCCGCGGGTTGTCCGGGGTGGGCTGGAAGACGGTGCCGTCGCGCTTGGCGTCGAACGCCCGCTCGTTGCCGCGGCGGTCGCGGGTGGCGACGATCCGCCCTTCCGGTAAGAACATGTCGGCGACGCCGACCGCTTCCGAAAGCAGCCCGCCGGGGTTGTCGCGCAGGTCGAGGATGAGCCCGCGGCCGCCGGCCGCCTCGATCTCGGTCACCGCCGCCCGCAGCTCCTTGCTGGTGAGCTCGCTGAACGACGCGATGCGGACCAGCGCGATCTTCGCCTGCGGGTCTACGAACCAGTCCCACTTGAGCGGGTCGGCCTTCTGCCGGGCCACGCCGCTGACCGGGTGCATCTCGATCCGCCCGCGGGCGAGCGTGACCGGGAACTCGCCCTTGCCCTCGCGCCGCAGCGTGAGCGTGACCGGCGTGTTGACCGGCCCGGTGATCTTCTTCTTGGCCGTCTCGATGGTCCACCCGTCGGTCGGCTCGCCCTCGACCTTCACGATCAGGTCGCCGGCGACCACGCCGCCGTTGTACGCGGGCGTGCCGGGCATCGGGCTGTCCACCTTCAGCTGCTTCGTCTTGGCGTCGTACCCGAGGGTGATGCCGACGCCGCCGAAGCTCCCCTCGCTGGTGGTCTCGAACTCCTTGAGGCGGGCGGCGTTGAGGTACTCGGAGTGTGGGTCGAGGTGGTGGAGGCCGCCGTCGATCATGTCCTCGACGAGCTTCTGGCGGTCGTCGTCGGACAGCTCGCGGACGTAGTTGGCGTCAACCTCGGCGAGCACGTCCACGACCTGGCGGACGAGCTTGTAGTCCTTGTCGGGCGCCGGGGCGCTGTACCCGATGGCCAGGCCGATGGCCACGAACGCCGGGACGGCCAGGAGCCAGACGAGGTTGCGGGGGGACATGCGTTTGGTGTTTGGTGTTTGGTGTTTGGTGTTTGGTGTTGCGTTCCGCTCGCCCCGGGGGCGTACCCGTCCGGGGCAAAACACGAAACACTAAACACACCGGCGCTGAACGTAACGATTATAGCCGTGCGCCCGGTCACGCGGGAACGGCAGCGCTCCGCCTCAGACTTGAGGCGGGTTTCGCTCAAGCCCGATTTGTCCGCCCCACCAGAGCCATTTATCCTCGTTGTACAGGGACCGCAGGTTCCCCAGATTCCCCGCACGGGGCTGCCGCGATGTACAGCTTGGTTCTGATGACCGCGATGGCCGGGACGCCGGACGCCCCACAGTTCAACGGGTACTTCCGCGACCTGTTCAACCGCGACGGCGGGTGCTGCGGCGGCGGGGCGGCGCGGTACAGCTGCTACGGCGGCGGGTGCTGCGGGTCCACGTCCTACGACACCGGCTGCACCGGGTGCTGCGGCGGGCACGCGGTCTTCGGCATCCGCGACCGGGTGCGGAGCTGGTGGAACGCCAACGGGTGCTGCGGCGGGTCGGTCGCCCTGAGCGGCTGCACCGGCTGCTGCGGCGGAACCGCGGCCTACTCCTGCTCCGGCGGGACGGCGGCGTATTCCTGCTTCGGCGGGCCGGCGGTGTCGTACACCCCGGTGATGAACGGCGGGCTGTCGTGCTACGGCGGGCCGGTCCCGTCGGCCCCGCCGCCGGTGTTCGGCCCGTCCCAACCGTTCCCGGCACAACCCTTCTCGGCCCCGCCGCCGACGACCATCCCCTACGCCGACCCGATGGCCGCCCCGGCGCCGGTGGTCGTGCCGGAACGGTCCGGCCTGCGGCCCGCGGTCGGGTTCGGCCCGCCGACCGCGACCGTGTCGAGCGGCAGCCGGGCGGCGATTGTCGTCCGCCTTCCGGCCGACGCGAAGCTGTACGCGGACGGCGTGCCACTGCGGCTGACCGGCGTCGAGCGGCGGTTCACGACGCCCGAGCTGCCGGCCGGGATGGAGTACACCTACCGGATGACCGCCGAGTACGAGCGGAACGGCGAGGTGGTGTCGGTGACGCGGCGGGTGGCGGTGCGTGCGGGAGGGAACGAGATGATCGAGTTCGCCGACCTGACTGCGGCTCGTGCCACGACCACCGGCGCCCCGGCCCCGGCGACCCCGCGTCCCGCCGAGCCGACGCCGGCCGTAGCGGTGTCGAACCCCGGCCCCGTGTCCGCCCCGGCGCTCATCCCGCAGGGTACGACGCCGCCGGCCGAAGCCCGGGCGACGATCACGGTGCGGCTGCCGGCGGGGGCGACGCTGTACGTCGACAACAATCGAAACCCGGAGACGACGCCGGTCCGTCAGTTCAGGACCCCGCTGGTGCCGACGGGGCGCGAGTTCGCGTATCTACTGCGGGTCGAGGTGACGCGGAACGGTCAGCCGGAGCAGCTGACCCAGAAGGTCGCCTTCCGGGCCGGCGAGCACACCGAGGTGGACTTCACGGCCCTGGGGCGGTGAGTCTCCCTCCATTGGAAAAGCCGCTCGCGGCCTCGCGCCCCGGGGTGCGAGGCCGCGAGCGGCTTTTCCAATGGAGCGACCCCGGCCAGCCCTGGTCCGGGCGACAGAATGGTCCTCCCCGCCAGCCCGCCAGAACGTAACACGGTCGCAGCTCACATCCCTGCTGCGGGCGCATACGGTAGAGTCCGGCCTTCCGCATCTTTATCAATTATTCACTGGGTTCTGCTGCCGAAGCGCGGATACTACCCCGCGTGAGAGTTGGGGTGCGCCCGCCCCGCGACGCCCACCGACATCAGACGTACCGCCGAAGGCGACCACCGCCGCCCGGCCCCCGACGGGGAAACGTGTTTCCGGCCCGAGCGACCTCGGGCCGCCCGAACGCTGTTTTCATCCTGGGGGACCGTCCATGCCCTGTCGGCCTAAGCCGCCGCGCGCCTTCACGCTGATCGAGCTGCTGGTGGTGATCGCCATCATCGCCATCCTGATCGGCCTGCTCCTGCCGGCCGTCCAGAAGGTCCGCGAAGCCGCCGCCCGCGTCAAGTGCTCCAACAACCTCAAGCAGCTTGCCCTGGCCGTCCACGCATACGAGGGGGTGAACGGCGCCTTCCCGCCCGGACTCACGGCCTACGCCGGGAACGCATCGCCCCCGCCCGAGTCGGGTGTGAACCTCCCGAGTGCCCCGTCCCCGTACTACGGGAACACCGTCTTCGCGTTCATCCTCCCGTACATCGAGCAGGGGGCCTTGGCCGCGAAGTGGGACTACGCCAAGACGAACGCCGCCGGGGTCAAGAACACTCGAGACTCCGGCGGGGGCATGACTGCCAACGCCCCGAGCGCGACCGTCGTGCAGACCTTCCTGTGCCCGTCCGACAACATCTCGAATCCGGTCGTCCTGCTCAACTACACCGTGACCGGCTACTCGACGGGCTACTTCGGGATCACCAGCTACCTCGGCAACGCCGGTTCGTATTCGACGTACTTCCGCGACCCGGGCATCCAGGCCGACGGCGTCTTCTTCATGACGGGCGGGGTGTCGTGGCCGGTGTCCGGGCAGAAGCCGGTGACCATCGGCGGGCTGATGGACGGCACGTCGAGCACCCTGATGTTCGGGGAGCGGCACCACTACGACCCGCTGTTCAACCAGCGCCTGGCCCCGCCGGCCGCCACGTTCAGCCGGTACAAGATCGAAGAGTGGGGGGTGTGGGGCTGGACGAGCGGCGGGAACGGGACGACGCACGTCCTCGGCTGCTCGAACCAGCGGCTCAACTACCGGGTGCCACAATCCGGCCCCGGGTCGGACGCCTCGTACCCGTCGGTGAACTCCCGGACGCAGGCGTTCGGGAGCGGGCACACGGGCGGGGTCAACTTCGCCCTCTGCGACGGGTCGGTGACCTTCATCCGCGACTCGGTCGCGCAGGCCACCCTGGCCCGGCTGGCCGCCCGCGCGGACGGCCAGGTCGTCGGCGACTACTAACCACCCTCCGGAGGCCCATCATGCGGACGCGAACGTGGCGGGCAGCCCCGGCGCTCCTGGTCGCGCTGGCCGGGTGCGGCGGGGGGCCGGTCCTCGGCGAGGTCAGCGGGACGGTGCGGGTGAAGGGTAAGCCGACGCCCGGGCTGCGGGTGTACTTCAACCCCGACGTGACGGAGCCGGGGCAGTCGAACCCCGGCGCTTCGTCGCACGCGGTGACCGACGCCGACGGCCACTACAGTCTGACCTACGCCGACCCGAAGGATCCACGGCCGGGGGCAGCGATCGGAAGCCACGTGGTGGTGGTGAACGACCCGGACGCCGAGGACCAGTCGAAGCGGGTGCAGGTGTCGCGGGTGGCACTCCGATACTCGCGGGTGACGGAGACACCGCTCCGCCGCGACGTCAAGGCAGGCACCCAGACGATTGACCTGGACCTGGAGTGACGGCGCGGTGGGGCGGGGCTCACCACCCCGCCCGCCGTATGGCCGTCTGTGTCGCAAAGCGTGAGCATTTCGGGTCGTCGCCACCGCTCACTTTTCCGGCCTGATTTTCCATCGATGCGCGCCCGACGTGCTGGCAAATTGGGCAGCAATGCACGACTAATGAGCACGCCTACGATGCCTCTTCCCATGCGGACTAGTGAGTAGTTGGGTGCGTAAACACTGTCATAATCGGCAATTACATTCCGAGCGGATCGGATTTATTGGGCTAGGTTGAGGATTGGTACTCTGATCGCTTAGTGTGAAGAGGCGAGAGCCAACGCCGGCCGGGTGACCAAGGGAGAGGTGGTCACCCGGCCGGTTTGTTTTTGCGCCTACTCATCCGGCTCACCATCCGCCACTTGTGGCTTTGGCGGCGGGAGGTCTTCAGGCACGCCGCCTATGAACGCCTGCCGCGCCCACTTGTCGCGGGTGGCCTGGTCGGCACTCGGCCCGCCGCGCCGGCGGCGGTCGCCGTCAGGGTGGACGAATGGCTTCCCCGGCACCGGAGACTTCTTCGCCGCCTTTCGCTTCTGCTTGTCGGACGCCATCTCGCTGCCCCCCCGGCGAATCGGTTGTCGTCCCCGACACCGGCCGAGCGGCGCGGGTTCGCTCAGCCACCGAACCGCGCCCGGAAGTCCGTCACTACCTGCCGCAACGGCTCGTCGAGCTTTGCCAGCGCCGGCTGGGCGATCGACGCCGGCACGCCGCCGTAGAACGCCTCCGCCACCGCCCCGGCGATGCACGCCATCGTGTCGGCGTCGCCGCCGAGCGAGATGGCGAGCCGAACCGCGTCTTCGTAGTTGGCCGAGTCGAGGAACGCGACGAGTGACTGGGGCACCGAGCCGGCGCACGACACGTCGAACTTGTACGTGGGGCGGATCGCAGCGACCGTGCCCGACAGGTCGTAGCCGAACACGCTCTGGATGTCGGTGCGGATGTGCTCCTTCGACTTGCCCGTGCGGGCGAGGAACACCGCCGCCGCCACCGCCTGCGCCCCCTTCACGCCGTCCGGGTGGTCGTGCGTCACCGCCGCCGACCGCTCGGCCTCGCGCAGCACGTCCGGGAGCGAGTCGAACGCCCAGCCGACCGGTGCGACGCGCATCGCCGAGCCGTTCGCCCAGCTGCCGTAGGGCGACCGCTGCCGTTCGGACGCCCACTTCACGAACGTGCCGCCGTAACCCGCCGCGGGGTAGCGGTGGAAGTAGTCGTGGAACGCGGAGGTGTAGTCGCCGCCGTTGAGAATCACGTCGGCGACGGCAACGGTAAGGACTGTGTCGTCGGTGAACCGGGCCTTCGGGTGGAACAGGTCGAAGTGGGTGGTCTTGGTGTTCGCCTTCTCGTGGACCGACCCGATGACGTCGCCGGCAATCGCCCCGAGCATGGCAGATTCCCCCGCGTGGTGGGGGAAGCATACCCACCCGCGGCGGCGGCGTGCAGTGTCGGTTGGGTTCGTGTTTGGTGTTTGGTGTTTCGGCGGACGACGGCCGCGGTCGCGGGAATTGGGCTAAGCACGCAACACCAAACACCAAACACCAAACACCACTTCACGCCGTCCCCAGCTCCGCCAGGATGGTCGCGGCCTTGTTGGCGTCGCCGACAGAGTCGAACGTGGCGTAGCCGACGAACTTCCCGCTGATGACCGACATCACCAGCCCGTGCAGGTTGATGCCGGCCAGCTCCCACGCCTGCGTCAGCCGGCCGCTCAGCCCGGCCTTGTCGTCGCCCTCCACGCGCATCACGATCGGCTCGCCGACCTCGTGCAGCCCGGCCTTCTTCGCCGCCGCCAGCACGTTCTGGCCCTGGAGCGGGGCGACGTACAGGTCGCCCACCCCGGCCTTCGTCGCCGACCGCTGGCTGTACACGTACTCTAGGTGCGCCCCGCCCTCGGCGAGCGTCTTGAGCTTGCCCGAGATCCCGCCCGGCTTGTCCTCGACTTCCGCGTGGAAGACGTGGACCCGCTGCATCTTGAAGCTCATCGGAGGTACTCCTCGGGGGCCGCGTTCCGGCCCCATTCGGGGATGATACCCCTGGCGACGGGGGTTGGAAACGGGTACGGTTTGGGAATCTCCCCGCGCACCCACCCGCGCCCACCCGAGAGGCCCGAATGCCCCGTCTGATCCGGTCGGTCGCGCCCGCGGCCGCCGTCGGTGTCGTCGCACTGTCACTGGTCTTCATCCCCGCGCCGGGGCGTGCGGTGCAGCCGCCGCCCACCGCGCAGCCGCCGGCGCGCGAGGAGCCGGCCGCGGTCGTGTACCGCAACTTCACGCTCTACACGGCCGCGGCCGGCGCCGACCGGCCCATCCCGAACGCGGTGATGATCGTCGCCGACGGGAAGGTGCTCTACGCCGGCCCGGCCGACGGGGCGCCGGCCGCGCCGGCCGGGGCACAGGCCCGCGACCTCGGCGGCGCCGTCGTCATCCCCGGGCTCGTGGACACGCACTCGCACATCGGCCTGTTCGGCCGCCCGGGCGTCGGCGCCAACTCCGATGGCAACGAGATGAGCGGCCCGGTCCAGACCGCGGTGCGTGCGCTCGACTCGATCAACCCCGACGACCCGGGCATCCGCATGGCCGTCGCCGGCGGCGTCACCACGGCGAACATCATGCCCGGGTCCGGGAACGTCATCGGCGGGCAGACGCTGTACGTGAAGCTCCGCGGCCGCACCGTCGAGCAGATGGTGGTGCTCGGCCGCCTGCCCGACGGGTCGATCGTCCTCGGCGGGCTGAAGATGGCCAACGGCGAGAACCCGAAGGGGTACGGCCGCGGCCGCGGCCAGGCGCCGTTCACGCGGATGAAGGTGGCGGCGCTCCAGCGCGAGCAGTTCGTCAAGGCGCGCGAGTACAAAGCCAAGCGCGACGCCGGCGAGAAGGTCGAGCCCGACCTCGCGCTCGAACCGATTGTGGAAGTGCTCGACAAGAAGCGCACCGTCCACTTCCACTGCCACCGCGCCGACGACCTGATGACGGCGGTGCGCATCGCCGAGGAGTTCGGGTTCGAGCTCGTGCTGCAACACGCCACCGAAGGCTACCGCGTCGCCGACGTGCTGGCGAAGAAGCGCATCCCGGTGTCGCTGACGCTCATCGACAGCCCCGGCGGTAAGCCCGAGACGATGGGGCTGCTCGAGGAGAACGCCGCGGTGCTGGCGAAGGCCGGCGTGACGGTCACGATCAACACCGACGACAGCATCACCGAGTCGCGGTTCTACCTGCGGACGGGCGCGATCGCGGTCCGCGGCGGGCTGTCGGAGATGGACGCGCTGCGGGCGCTGACCAGCCACGCGGCGAAGCTCCTCCACCTCGACCACCGTCTCGGCTCGCTCGAAAAGGGCAAGGACGCCGACTTCGCCGTCCTCTCCGGCCCGCCGTTCTCCACGTACACACAGGTGCTCGAAACGCACATCGACGGCGTGAAGCGATTCGACCGCAGCGCGAAGGCCGACTGGGTGTACCAGGCCGGCGGGTTCGCACTGCCCGATGCGGCGAAGGAACTGCCCACGCCGTTCGCCCCGACCGTCGCGCCGAAGGCGGCGCCGGAACCCGCCGTGAAGCTCGGCGCGGCGCCGGAGAACCCGAAGAGGCTGGTCATCCTCGCCGGTCGCATCCACACGGTCACCGGACTGCCGGTCGAGCGCGGTGCCGTGGTCGTCGAGAATGGCAAGATCACCGCCGTGATGAACAACCAGCAGCTCAAGATTCCCGCCGACGCCGCCGTGCTGACCGCCGCCGAGGTCACGCCGGGGCTGATCGACCCGTTCACCACGGCGGGTATTAGCGGGGCGTACAACCTGCCGCAGGACCAGGACCAGGACGAGCCGTCCGACCCGAACCAGTCCGACCTGCGCGTGCTCGACGGGTTCAACCCGAACGAGCCGCTGCTCGACTTCCTGCGGGCGAACGGCACGACCGTCGTCCACGCCACGCCCGGCCGCGCCAACCCGATCGCCGGCCGCAGCGGCGTGTTCCGCTCCGACGGCGTGACCGTGGACGGCGCGGCGCTGGTGCCCGTGAAGGCGGTGGTGGTGAACCTCGGCGAGAGCGCGAAGGGCGAAAAGGGGAAGGGGCCGGGCACGCGGATGGCCGTCGCCGGGCTGGTGCGCAGGGCGTTCGCCGACGCGAAGGCGTACGGCGCGAAGCGCACCGCCGACCCGAAGACCGCGCAGAACGCGAAGCACGAGGCGCTGCTGCCGGCGCTCGCGGGGAAGACGCCGGTCTTCTTCGCCGCCCACCGGGCCGACGACATCGCCACCGCCCTGCGCCTCGCCGACGAGTTCAAGCTGCAACCCGTCCTCGCGCTCGGCACCGAGGCGTACCGCCTTATCCCCGAACTGAAGAAGGCCGGCATCCCGGTCGTGGTTCACCCGACGATGCAGCGGGCGGCGTCGAGCATGGAGACGATGAATGCCTACACCGGCAACGCCGCGCTCCTGGCAAACGCCGGCATCCCGGTGTCGCTCTGCACCGGCTACGAGGGCTACGTGCCGAAGACGCGGGTGCTGCGGTTCGAGGCGGCGATGGCGGCGGCGAACGGCCTCGGCCACGACCGCGCTTTGAAAGCCATCACAGTCGAGCCGGCGAAACTGCTCGGCATCGCCGACCGCTTCGGCACGATCGAACCCGGGAAGACCGCCGACCTGGTGCTGTACGACGGCGACCCGTTCGAGCACGCCACGCACGTGACGCACACGGTCGTCGGCGGGCGGGTGGCGTTCCGCCGGGCCGACTACCTGGCGCTGCCGTTCGAGCGCCGCATCCTCCCGCTGCTCGGCGGCGGTGTCGGCGCCGGGTGCTGCCTGTCGGAGTAATCTCACAGGCGAACGCCCGGACCCTTGTTACCCTTTGAGTTGCCGCCATGCCCGACCCACTGGTCGCCGCCGCCGCCATCGCCCGGGCGCGGGCGCACGCGCCGTTCTCGAAGTTCCAGGTCGGCGCCGCGCTCGAGGCCGAGGGCGGGACGATCGTGATGGGCTGCAACGTCGAGAGCGCGAGCTACGGGCTGACGCTGTGCGCCGAGCGGACGGCGGTCGTGAAGGGCGTGTCGGAGGGGTTCAAGCGGTTCGTGAAGGTCGCCGTCGTCACCGACACCGATACCCCCACACCGCCGTGCGGCGCGTGCCGCCAGCTGCTGTGGGAGTTCGCGCCCGACGCGGTGGTGTTGCTCGCCAACCTGAAGGGTGACGTGATCCGCTACACGATGCGCGAGTTGCTCCCGGCGGCCTTCGACGCGGGACAACTGGATCGGCATTCGTAGATCGGGCCGAGCCCGTGGGGACCGACGCGGCGCGTCGAACGCCGCACGACGGTCCGCGGGAACGCTGACCTCGGTATCACTTCGGCTCCGGGAGCCGGGCGAGTGCCTCGCGGGCGGCGTCGCGGACGGAGGGCTCGGTGTGCCGCGTCAGCACCGCCAGCGCCTCTCGCTCCGACGCCAGCCGTAGCAACCCGAGCAGCCGGGCGGCGGCGGCGAGGTCGTCAGGCGGGCGGGCGGCGGCCGCCCGCACCACGCCCTTCGCCCACCCGCCGAAGCGGGCGTAGTCGAAGTGGTCGAGCGGCTTGCCGTAGGGGCCGCCGAGCTCGGCGCGGGCGTAGGTGTCGAGCACATAGCGTGCGTAGGCCGCGTGGTTCGGCACGTCCTCCAGCCGGTACGCCAGGAACTCCTGCGACGCCAGCCCGCGGGCGAGTTTCAACAAGTCCGTGTACGGCGCCGGCTCGCCCTCGCACGCCACCCGGTACTCCTTGCCGGCGCGGCGGAGGGTCAGCGCATAGTTCGGCTGGTGGAGCTTCAGCGGTTCCTTCTCGACCGCCTTCCCGAGCCAGTCGGTCGCCTTCAGCGCGGCGGCGAGGCGGCGGGCCTGCTCGGGCGGGAGCGTGTGCGCCCGCTTCGCCGCCGGCCACGCCGGGACAGCGCCGCGGGCCGGGTAGCCGACGACCTCGTGCACACACTTCCCGTTCGGGGCCAGTGTGAGCGTACACGGGATCTCGGGAGAGAACGCCCCAGGGTTCACGCCCACGACCAGTTGATCGAACTCCGTCGCGGCCGGCGGCGCGGCCTTCGGCGGCGGGCCGGCGGGCGGCGGGTTCTGCGGCGCGGCAAGCGCGACGGCTGTGACGCCGGCCGCCAGAAAGCCGAGCACGGTGGCGGGGAGGCGGAGTTTGTCGAGGAGCATGGCGCGAACCACCTCTGACGCGAGGGACGCGACCACGGCCGGGGCCGGGCCGGTGACGAGGGCGGAGGTCGACGCGGTGAGCTCGGAGGGGACCGCGGCGCCGACGAGGGCGGCGAGCGCCGTCGGACCGCACCCGCGGGCGGCGAGGCGTGCCGCGAGTTGCTTCCGCGCCGCCGCGAGTCGGCTGCTGAGCGTGCCTTCGGCGATTCCGAGCTCGCGCGCTGCCGCGGGGCGTGAGCGGCCTTCGAGCTCGCACAGCACCACCGCTGCACGGTACTTCGCCGACAGCCGATTCACTTCCTCCATCACCACCCGCGCCGCATCCGGGTAGAACGGCTCCGCCGTGCAGTCGGGCACGTCGGGAAGGTCGGCCATCAGTGTCTCGCGGTCGTGGCGGCGGAACGTCCGCACCGCGGCCTTGCGGGCGGCGCGGACGGCGACGCCGTACAGCCACGCCGCCAGCGGCTCGCCGGCGCGGACGCGGTGCGCCTTGCGGGCGAGGACGAGGAACGCCGCCTGAAAGGCGTCCTCGGCGTCGTGAGTGTGGGTGGTGACGCGGCGGCACACGGCGAGGACCGCGGGGCCGTGGCGGCGGACGAGTTCGGCGAACGCCGCCTCGTCGCGCGCCGCGACGAACCGCCCGAGCAGGTCGGCGTCGGCCGGCGCATCGGGGGCGACGGCTCGGAGGAGCCGGGCGGCGGGCATCCGGTGGTCTCCGCGGGCGCCGGGCCGCCCACCGGGGTATCCCCCGCGGGCCGCCCGGCGCGTCGGTCGGGCACCGGATTTTCGCCCGGCGGAGGTGTCACCGCCAGTCGAAGACTGTGAACCCGGCGGTGCGGTCGGCGGCGGTGGTGTCGAGCGCGAACACCTCGCGCCGGTCGCCGCCGGCGGCCGCGCACGTGACGACGCGCATCCCGAACTCAGGCCGGTCCCCCGCGGTGATGACCGCGGCCTGAATCCCGAACGCGTAGCCGATCCGGGTTCCGTCCGGCGCCCAGCGCACGGCGACCGGGTTCACCAGCCGGTTCTTCTCGCCGACTTCGCGCAACGCTACCCGCCGGTCGCGGGTCGCGAGGTCCAGCACCACCGCCTCGATCCCGCCGTCGGCCGTGGAACGGAGGTACGCCACCCGCTTCCCGTCCGGGGCGAAAGCCGCCTGCTGCACGCCCTCGGTCTTCGGGGCGAGCACCTCGACTGCCTTCCCGTCGCGCGACACCCGGCACAACGTGGCATACGACTCGAACCCCTTCAGGCGAAGCCGCCGCTCGCGCTTCACGGTCAGGAACCGGGCGCCGTCGGCGGACCAGTCGGTGACCTGGTGGTCCGTCGGCAGCGACAAGCGCTCGGTGGCACCGGTGGGGGCGATCTCATCCACGGTGTGGACGATGAGGTCGCCCCCGAGCACCGACCCGTGGTTGTGGCGGGCGATCGCCCGCTTGCCGTCCGGGGACCACGCGACCAGATACGGCGGGGGAACGTTTGGCGAATACCCCAGGCGCGTCGGCTCGAACGCGACCGGCGTTCCCGGGCGGACGAGCCACACCTGCCCGAGGTGGCAAATCGGCAGTCGGCCGTCGGGCGTGGGGCGGCCGGCGAAGTTGAGCTGTGCCCGCTCGGCCGCTTCTCGGGGCGGCACAACGAACGGACCGGAGCGGGCGACGGCGTCGTCCGTCAGCCGCGTCACCTCCTTACCGGCCGGCGTCAGATACCGCACCTCGCCCATCATCCCGACGATCAGCTGTGACTGGTCGGCCGCGGCCGGCGCCCGCACCGGCGCGGGTGGCGGTGCCGGTTGCGGCGCCGGTCGCTCCTGCCCCGCTACCAGCCCGGCCGCAACGACCACCGCCGCCGCGGCACCGATCCCACACCACCACGCTTGTCCGCTCCGCATCGCCGCCTCCGCCAGTTCCCTGGCCCGGGGGGTGAACGAGACGGGGGTTCGGACGACCGCCGCCGCCCGCTCGGCCGCCACCGCCGCGAGCACCGCCGGCGCCAGCCCGCGGTCGCGCAGCCGCGCCGCGAGTTGCTTCCGGGCCACCGCCAGCCGGCTGCTGAGCGTGCCTTCCGCAACTCCGAGATCGCGCGCCGCCGCGGTCCGCGGGCGGCCTTCGAGCTCGCACAGCACCACCGCGGCGCGGTACTTCGCCGACAGCCGATTCACTTCCTCCATCACCACCCGCGCCGCATCCGGGTAGAACGGCTCCGCCGTGCAGTCGGGCACGTCGGGAAGGTCGGCCATCAGTGTCTCGCGGTCGTGGCGGCGGAACGTCCGCACCGCGGCCTTGCGGGCGGTGCGGACGGCGACGCCGTACAGCCACGCCGCCAGCGGGGTGTCGCGGCGGACGTGAGCGGCCCGGCGGGCGAGCACCAGGAACACCCCCTGGAAGGCGTCGTCGGCCAGGTGCGGGTCGCGGGTGAGGCGGCGGCACACCGCGAGGACCGCGGGGCCGTGGCGGCGGACGAGGGCAGAAAAGGCATCGTCGTCGCGGGACGCGACGAACCGCGCGAGCAGGTCGGCGTCGGGTTCGACGAGGCGGGCGAGCCGCGGCCGGAGCCGGGCGGCGAGGGCGGTCATCCGTGAACCTCCGGGGCGGCCACCGTGCCGCCCGCACCACACTTGCCCGGCGGCGGCCGGGCGCGTCGGTCGGGTTCCCGGAATTCTCGCCCGCCGGCGCGGAGAGGTCACCGCCAGTCCGGTCCGGCAATGGTGACGAGTCCGGGGCCGTCCCCCTTCGCGGTGGCGACCGTGCGGGCGTTCCGCCCGTCGGCGTCGCACACCACCAGGAACGACTCGAACTCGACGCCGGGGAGGGGGGCCGCCTCGCGGGGCTGCTTCCCCCGCCACGCATAGGCAACCCGTCGGCCGTCCGGCGACCAGCAGTAGCCTTGAAGTTCCGAGTCCGGCGGGTAGTCGGCAAGTGGGGCGACCGCCCCGGTCGTCAGGTCGAGAACGACGGGAATCGGGATCACCCGCTTGCCGTCCGCGTCCGGCAACAGGTACTGCTCGCACAGCACCCGCTTGCCGTCCGGCGACAGCCGGCCGTTCAGGAGCAGGTCGGTCGGGGCGTTCGCCACCTTGTGCTCGGTCCCGTCCCGGTTCAGCAGCCGGAGACGGAAGCTCGCCCGCCCACCGCCCTCCCGGGGCAACACGACTTGCTGAGTGACGAAGAACCGGCCGTCGTGCGACCAGTCGGTGAGGACGTGGTCGGCCGGGATCGGGAGGGGGGCGACCGTCTTCGTGGCCACGGCCACCAGCTTGTGAGCCCCTGTCAGATCCTTCCCCTTGATCATGCAACAGGTGGTGGCGATCCGGGTTCCGTCCCCGGACCAGGCGAACGTCACGAACGGCGTGCCCCGGACGCCGAGGTCGGTCGGCGGGTCGTTGCCGGCCGTCTTGCGGACGAACAGCCGGAACTCCGGTGCGGGGAGGGGAACGACCGGGTCGCCGGGCACGGGGAGTCGCGGTGCATCGGTCTGCACGAGATAGGCGACCATCGACCCGTCCGGGGAGAGCCGCGGCGACGGGTGCGGGCTGTGCTTGTCGTTGTCCTCTGTAACCGGCACGGCGTTCTTCCCGTCCGGATCGATCATCGTGAGCCGGCCGTTCAGGTAGAACACGATCCGGTTCGGCCCCGTCGGTAGCGGCGCGGCCTTCGGCGCCGGCGGCTGCGCGACCGCGACGCGAACCGGTGGGGCGGGCGGGTCGGCGGGGGCGGGCTGAGACGCGAGCAGACCGGCCGCCAGCGCGGCGGACGCGAACGCGGCGAGCGGGACGAGGGACAGTTTCTTGAGGGTCATGGCGCGACCGACTCCGTGGGCGAGGGCGGCGACCGCGGCCGGGGCCGGGGCGCCGGAACCGAGGGCGGAGGTCGCGGACGCCAGCCCGGGCGGGACGGCGACGCCGGCGAGGAGCGCCAGCGCGGCCGGGGCGAACCCGCGGGCGGTCAGCCGGGCGGCGAGCTGCTTGCGGGCGGAGGCGAGCCGGCTGCTGAGCGTCCCCTCAGCGATCCCGAGCTCCCGCGCCGCCGCGGCGCGGGACCGGCCTTCGAGTTCGCACAGCACGACCGCCGCCCGGTACGCCGCCGACAGCCGACCGACCTCCTCGACCACCGCCCGGGCCGTGGCCGGGTCGAGCGGCTCCGCCGCCCGTGCGGGCACGTCGGGCACCGCCCCGCTCACCTCGCGCCGCCGCCACGGCCGTTCCGCCGCCTTCCACGCCATCCGCACCGCGACCCCGTACAGCCACCCGCCCAGCGGGTTGCCGGGGCGGACCTCCCTCGCCCGGCGGGCGAGCACCAGGAAGACCGCCTGGAAGGCGTCTTCGGCGTCGTGGGTGTGGCGGGTGAGGCGGCGGCACACCGCGAGGACCGCGGGGCCGTGGCGGCGGACGAGGGCGGCGAACGCCTCCTCGTCGCCGCCCGCGACGAACCGGCCGAGTAACTCGGCGTCGGTCGGCGCCGCGACGAGCGGGCCGAGCCGGGCGGCGAGGCGGGACATCCGGGAACCTCCGGGCGGCCACCGCGGCCGCCCGCCCAGTTTTCCGGGCGGGCGGACCGGCGCGTCGGTCGGGTTCCCGGAATTCTCGCCGACCCGGCCAGCGGCGTCAGCGCCAGTCCGGTGTGCCGAGGGTATCGACCCACTGGCCGGCGCCCTTCTCGGTCAGGATGGTGCGCGGGTTCCGCCCGTCCGGGTCGGCCACCACGAGGTGCGACTCGGTCTCCTTGCGGCTCAGCTCCTCCTGCGTCCCGTCGTGGACTTGCCGCCAGGTGTACGCGATCTTCGTCCCGTCCGGCGACCAGCAGAACCCCCGAAGCTCGGCGTTGAGCGGAATCCCATCGACTAGCGCCCGCTTCTCGGTGGCCGCGTCCAGCAGCACGAGCGTCCGCGGCGCGGACCGGCCGCTCCACACCGGCAGGGGGAGGTCTAAGCACAGTACCCGCGCCCCGCCCGGCGACGGAACCCCCAACCCGGTCGTCCCCTTCTCGTCGGTCAGCGCCTTGTGCTCGGTCCCGTCCAGGTTCATGACGTGGAGGCGGAGCCACGGCGCCGCGTTGGTGCCGGCCATGCTGGTCGTCAGGAGCCGGTCGCCGGGAAGCCAGCCGGTGACCATGTGGTTCGACGGAAGCTTCAGCGCGGTCGCCCTGCCGGTGCCGGCGTCCACCAGGAGGCTCGTCACCTCGGGCCACTTAGCACTCCCGTCGGCGCTCGTACACACGACCAGCTTCGCGCCGTCCGGCGACCAGGCGAGCATTCCCGCCTCGCACTCGGCCTCGGCCTCGGTCTCGACCACCGGCCCCTTCCCGCCGGCCGGGCGGACGACCAGCTTCCGCCACCGCCGTGACTGTCCGGGCGGGGTGTCCTCGGTTTTCCCGACGGGCTGGAGGAGCGCGACTCGCGTCCCGTCCGGCGACAACCTGGCGTCGTCGGGCGGGGGCGACCCGGGCGGGGGCTCGAAGACGACGGCCTCGTTCTTCCCGTCCGGGTCGAGGAGGACGAACTTGCCGTTCTTGTGGATCAGGATCTTGTTCGGCCCCTTCGGGAGCGGCCGCGGCACGGCCGTCGCCGCCGGCGGCTGAACCGCGATGACGGCGGCGGGGACCGGCGGCGCGGCGGGGGTCGGCGGAGCCGCGAAGAGGCCGGCGGCGAGAACCGCGGACGCAACCGCCGCGACCACGAGGGGAACGAGCTTTAACTTCTGAACGATCATGGCGCGACCGACTCCGTGGGCGAGGGCGGCGACCGCGGCGGGAGCCGGGGCGCCGGAACCGAGGGCGGAGGTCGCGGATGCCAGCCCGCGCGGGACGGCGACGCCGGCGAGGGCACCGAGCGCGGCCGGGGCGAACCCGCGGGCGGCGAGGCGGGCGGCGAGCTGCTTGCGGGCGGCGGCGAGCCGGCTGCTGAGCGTCCCCTCGGCGATCCCGAGCTCCCGCGCCGCCGCGGCGCGGGATCGGCCTTCGAGTTCGCACAGCACGACCGCCGCCCGGTACGCCGCCGACAGCCGACCGACCTCCTCGACCACCGCCCGGGCCGTGGCCGGGTCGAGCGGCTCCGCCGCCCGTGCGGGCACGTCGGGCACCGCCCCGCTCACCTCGCGCCGCCGCCACGGCCGTTCCGCCGCCTTCCACGCCATCCGCACCGCGACCCCGTACAGCCACCCGCCCAGCGGGTTGCCGGGGCGGACCTCCCCGGCCCGGCGGGCGAGCACCAGGAAGACCGCCTGGAAGGCGTCCTCGGCGTCGTGGGTGTGGCGGGTGAGACGGCGACAGACGGCCAGGACGGCCGGACCGTGGCGGCGGACGAGGGCGGCGAACGCCTCCTCGTCGCGGGCGGCGACGAACCGGTCGAGTAACTCGGCGTCGGCCGGCGCCGCGGCGAGCGGGCCGAGCCGGGCGGCGAGGCGGGACATCCGGGAACCTCCGGGCGACCACCGCGGCCGCCCGCCCAGTTTTCCGGGCGGGCGGACCGGCGCGTCGGTCGGGTTCCCGGAATTCTCGCCGCCCGGGTCAGCCGCGTCAGCGCCAGTCCGGGATGCCGAGGGTGTCGACCCACTGGCTCTCGGCCTTCTCGGTCAGGATGGTGCGCGGGTTCCGGCCGTCCGGGTCGGCCACCACGAGGTGCGACTCGGTCTCCTTCATCAGCCGTTCTTGCGTCGTCCCGTCGTGGACCTGGCGCCAGGTGTAGGCGATCTTCGTCCCGTCCGGCGACCAGCAGAACCCCCGGAGCTCGGCGTTGAGCGGGATCCCGTCGACCGGTGCCCGCTTGCCGGTGGCCGCGTCCAGTAGCACGAACGTCCGCCACCGCGCCTCGGTCTCAGGTGGGACGCCCTTGCACAGCACCCGCGTCCCGTCCGGCGACGGGACCCCGAACCCGACCAGCGCCTTCTCATCGGTCAGCGCCTTGTGCTCGATCCCGTCGAGGTTCATGAGGTGGAGGCGGAGCCGCGGCGCCGCGTTGGTGCCGGCCATGCTGGTGGACAGGAGCTTGTCGCCGGGGAGCCAGCCGGTGACCACGTGGTTCGACGGCAGCTTCAGCGCGGTCGCCTTCCCGGTGCCGGCGTCCACCAACAGGTGCGTCACCTCGGGCAGGTCGTTGCCCTTGTGGGCGACCGCGCACGCGACCAGTTTCGTACCGTCCGGCGACCAGACGTACATCTCGCACCCGGCATCGGTATCGATCACCGGCCCATCGATCACCGGCCCCTTCCCGCCAGTCGGGTGGACGACCAGCTTCCGGCGCTGCACCTGCCCGGGCGGGGTGTCCTCGATCTTCCCGACGCGCTGGAGGAACGCGACCCGCGTCCCATCCGGCGACAGCTTGGCATCGACGGCCTGGGGCGACCCGGACGGGGGCTCGAAGACGACCGCCTCGTTCTTCCCGTCCGGGTCGAGGAGGACGAGTTTGCCGCTCTTGTGGATCAGGATCTTATTCGGCCCCTTCGGGAGCGGCCGCGGCGCGGCCGTCGCCGCCGGCGGCTGAACCGCGACGACGGCGACGAAGACCGGCGGCGCGCCGGGAATCGGCGGCGCGTCGGCCGCCGGCGGTGCAGCGAACAGCCCGGCGGCAAGCGCCGACGACGCGACCGCGGCGAGCGGGATGAGGAGCAGTTTCGGACGGGTCATGGCGCGACCGACTCCGTGGGCGAGGGCGGCGACCGCGGCGGTGGCCGGGGCGCCGGAACCGAGGGCGGAGGTCGCGGACGCCAGCCCGGGCGGGACGCCCACTCCGGCGAGGGCGGCGAGGGCGGCCGGGGCGAGCCCGCGGGCGGTCAGCCGGCCGGCGAGCTGCTTCCGGGCGGCGGCGAGTCGGCTGCTGAGCGTCCCCTCGGCAATGCCGAGTTCCCGCGCCGCCGCCGCCCGCGACCGCCCCTCCAGCTCGCACAGCACGACCGCCGCCTGGTACGCGACCGACAGCCGACCCACCTCGTCGAGCACGGCGCGGGCCGTGTCCGGGTCGGACGGTTCCGCCGTCCGTGCGGGCACGTCGGGCACGTTCCCCGTCGCCTCGCGCCGCCGCCACGGCCGTTCCGCCGCCCGCCGCGCGACGCGCACCGCCACCCCGTACAGCCACGCCCCGAGCGGGTCGCCGGGGCGGACCTCCCCGGCCCGGCGGGCGAGCACCAGGAAGGCCGCCTGGAAGGCGTCCTCGGCGTCGTGGGTGTGGCGGGTGACGCGGCGGCACACGGCCAGGACCGCGGGGCCGTGACGGCGGACGAGTTCGGCGAACGCTTCCTCGTCGCGGCCGGCGACGAACCGGCCGAGCAACTCGGCGTCGGTCGGCGCCGCGACGAGCGGGCCGAGCCGGGCGGCGAGGCGGGACATCCGGGAACCTCCGGGCGGCCACCGCGGCCGCCCACCCGGTCTTCACGGCGGGCGGGCAGGCGCGTCGGTCGGATTTCCGGAATTCTCGCCAGCCGGCCGGCCGGCGTCAGCGCCAGTCCGGGGCGCCGAGGGTGAAGATCCACTGGCCCGGCCCCTTCGCGGTCAGGATCGTGCGGGGGTTCCGCCCGTCCGCGTCGGCGACCACCAGGCGCCACTCCGTTTCCTTCCGGGCGCGCTCGTCCTCCGTCCCCGGGTGGCGCTGCCGCCAGGTGTACGCGATCTTCGTCCCGTCCGGGGACCAGCATGCGCCTTGGATGTCGCCGTTCGGGGGAATGTCCGCGACCGGCGTGACGCGGCCGGTCGCCACGTCGATCAGCACGAACTCTTCCCGTCCCGCTTCGACCTTGAGGGTGGGGCGCAGGCCGAGCAGCCGCGTCCCGTCCGGGGACGGGACGCTGGAGGCGACGACGGCCGTCTCGTCGGTCACCGCCTTCGACTCGGTGCCGTCGCGGTTCATCAGGTAGACGCGCCCCTTCGGCTCGGTGGTCGTGAAGGACAGTTGCGTCGTCACGAGCCGGCCGTCGGCCAGCCAGCCGGTGACGACTTGTTCCTCCGGCAGCCGTACCCGCGTCGCCTTTCCGGTCCGCGCGTCCACGACGCGGTGGTCGAACCCCGCCCCCTCGCGCACGCCCCGGCGCCCGGTGACCCGCCCGGCGACGAGCTCGGACCCGTCGGCCGACCAGTACACCACCTCGCAGTCGATCTTGAGGTCGGCGGGCTCCTTCGCGCCGAGGGTGTGGACGAAGAGTGATCGCCGCAGCACCTGCTCCCCCGGGGCCGAGGCGACCGAGCGGACGACCGCCACTCGCTTGCCGTCGGGCGACAGCTTGGCGTCGAACGCCAACCCGGTTTCCGGGTCGTGCGAGGCGAGGGGCGTCTCGTTCTTCCCGTCCGGGTCGATGAGGACGAGCGTGCGGTTCTTGTTGATCAGGATCTTGTTCGGCCCCTTCGGCACCGGCCGGGCCGCGGCCGGCGGCTGCACCGCGGCGACAGCGGCCGGCGGCGCGGGCGGCGCATCGGAAGCGGGCGGCGCGGCAAGCAGGCCGGCGGCGAGCACCGCCACGGCGACCGCGGCGACGGCCAGCGGGGCGAGCTTGAGTTTCTGGACGAACATGGCGCGGACCACTCCGTGCGCGAGGGCGGCGACCCCGGCCGTGGCCGGTTCGCCGGAAGCGAGCGCGGAGGTCGCGGCCGACAGCCGCGGGGGGACGGCCGCCGGCGCCAGTCCCGCCAGCCCGCCGGCCGCGACGCCCCGCTTCCGCAGCCGGTCGGCGAGGAGCTTCCGCCCCTTCGCCAGCCGGCTGGAAATCGTGCCTTCCGGCACCCCGAGTTGCCCGGCCGCGTCCCGCCGGCCGACCCCGCCGAGTTCGCACAGCACGACCGCGGCGCGGACGTGGTCCGGCAGCGCGGCGACCTCCTCGTCGAGCGCCCGGAGGGCGTCGGCGTCGGGCGGCTGATACGACTCGGCGGGGCGGTCGGGGAGCGTGGACACGGGGGTCTCGCGGGCGTGGCGGCGGGCGGACACGGCGCGGGCGGCCCGAGCGACCCGAACGGCCACCCCGTACATCCACCCCCGGATCTCGTCCGGCCGCTCCACCCGCCCCGCCCGGCGGACGAGGACCAGGAACGCCGCCTGGAAGGCGTCGTCCGCGAGGTGCGAATCGCCGGTGACCCGCCGGCACACCCCGAGGACCATCGCCCCGACGCGGCGGACGAGTTCCGCGAAGGCGTCGGGGTCGCGGGTGCGGGCGAACCGGGCGACGAGCCGGCCGTCGGTCGGCGGGTCGGCGGTCCGGGCGAGCCGGCCGAGAGTGGCGGACAGCGCGGCGGACGAGGCGGGGTGGGACATCAGAACCTCCGCGGCGAGCCACCGCGGCCCGCCACCCCACCTGGGGCGGCGCGGCCGGGCGCGTCGCGGGAAAACGAAAAACCCGGCCGGGCGAACCCGGCCGGCTTCATCCTCGCACACCCGGCTGTGTCACCGCCAGTCCGGGGCGCCGATGGTGAAGGCCCACTGACTCGCGCCCGTTGTGGTCAAGACGGTGCGGGCGTTCCGCCCGTCCGCGTCGGCGACCACCAGGCGCGATTCCGTTTCCTTCCGGGCGCGTTCGTCGTCCGTGCCCGCATGAACCTGGCGCCAGGTGTAGGCGATCTTCGTCCCGTCCGGCGACCAGCACACGCCCTGGATGTCGCCGCCGGACGGCACCCCCTCGACCGGCGTGACGCGGCCGGTCGCCACGTCGATCCGCACGAGTTCGTCCCGCTCGGACTCGACCTGCCCGTCGACCATTTTGAGGGTGGGGCGCAGGCCGAGCAGCCGGATCCCGTCCGGGGACGGGACGCTGGAGCCGATGACGGCCGTTCCGTCGGTCACTGCTTTCGACTCGGTGCCGTTGCGGTTCATCAGGTGGATACGGGCCTCCGGGGCGGACGGGGTGCCGGACAGCTTGGTCGTCACGAACCGGCCGTCGGCCAGCCAACCGGTGACGACGTGGCCCGCCGGCAGCCGGACCGGCGTCGTCTTCCCGGTCCGCGGGTCCACGGCCGTGTGGACGAACACCGGGGCGGCGCGGTCGCCGGTGACCCGGCCGGCGACCAGTTCGGACCCGTCGGCCGACCAGAACACCGTTTCACACTCGATCCCGGTGTCCGTGCCCGGCCCCGGCTCCCCGAGCGTGCGGACGAACAGCCGATGCTCCCCCTGCTGGGCGGCCGGGGGCGCGCCCCGCTTTTGGACCTCGACGACGAGGGCGACGCGCTTGCCGTCCGGCGACAGCTTGGCCTCGGACCCCGGTCCGAAGGCGTCCTTCTCGCTCACGCGTGTCTCGTTCTTCCCGTCCGGGTCGATGAGAACGAGCTGACCGTTCTTGGCGATCAGGATCTTGTTCGGCCCCTTCGGCCCCGGCCGCGGCGCGACCTTCGGCGCCGGTGGCTGCGCCGAGACGAGCGCGACGGCGACCGGCGGCGCGGGCGGCGGCTCGGGGGCGAGCGGCGATGCGAGCAGGCCGGTAGCGAGTGCGGCGGACGCGGTGGCCACGGCGATTGAGAGCAGCGTGGGTTTGAGCTTGTGGAGGAACATGGCGCGCAAGACTCCGTTCGACAGGGCCGCGACCGCGGCCGGTGCGTGCTCCGGAGCCAGTGCCGATGCCACCGCCCGCGCCGGCAGGTCGGCCGGAACCGTGGCACGGGCCGCGTCTTTGAGCGCGACCGCCAGCCCGCCCGCGCCGAGCGTCACCCCGCGCGCCGCCAGCCGCGCGGCCAAGCGCTGGCGCGCCGCCGCCAGCCGGCTGTACACGGTGCCGACCGGCACCCCGAGCGCGGCCGCCACCTCGACCTGCGGTTCGTCGCGGAGGTCGCACCGCACCAGCAGCGTGCGGTACTTCTCCGGCAGCGCCGCCAGTTCGGCGTCGATCACGGCGGCGAGGTCGGGGTCGGGGTGTGCGACGCCGCAAGCGGCGTCGGGCAGGTGGGACGAGAGCGTTTCGCGGGCGGAGCGGCGGGCGGCCATCGCGCGGGCCTCGCGGGCGGTGCGGACCGCCACCCCGTACAGCCACCCGCCCACCGCCTCGCGCGGCACCACCGCCGCGGCCTTCCGCGCCAGGACGACGAAGACCGCCTGGAAGGCGTCCTCGGCGTCCTGGTGGTGGCCGGTGACGCGGCGGCAGACGGCGAACACCATCGGCCCGAACCGCTCGACGAGCGCGGCGAACGCCGCCCCGTCGCGGGACGCGACGAAGGCGGCGAGCAGGGCACCGTCGGAGCGCGGGTCGGCGGGGGCGACGGCCCGGCGGGCGCGGGCGACGGCGGCGGACAGCCCGGGCAGGGGCATCGGTCGGACTCCGGACGGCCGGCACCGCGCCGACCTATGTATATTGGGGCGCCGACTGCCGACCCTTCGGTCGGGCCGCGGAATTTTCTCGGGCGGCTCGTGGCGCTTGCCTGGCGGGCGGTTCTCGGCGATGCTCACGGTCCCCGGCCGGAGACTCCTCATGCCCCCGAAGAAGGTCGCCGCGGTCGTCACCGAGTACCGCCGCTGGTCGCACGCCGACGTGATTCTCTGCAACCTCCTCGGCGGCTACCCGGACGGCACCCGCCCCGACCTGCAACTCGTCTCGCTCGTCACCGACCAGGTGCCGAAGACCGACATGAGCCGCGACCTGGCGCGGGCGCACAACTTCCGCATCTGCGACACCGTCGCCGAGGCGCTGACGCTCGGCACCACCGACCTGGCGGTCGACGCGGTGCTGTCGATCGGCGAGCACGGCCAGTACCCGGACAACGAGAAGGGGCAGAAGCTCTACCCGCGCCGCCGCTTCTTCGCCGACATCGCCGCGGTGTTCGAGCGCACGAAGGAGTCCGTCCCGGTGTTCAACGACAAGCACCTGGCGGCGACGTGGGACGACGCGAAGTGGATGTACGACACCGCCCGCCGCCTCATGGTGCCGTTCCTGGCCGGGTCGAGCATCCCGGTGACGTGGCGCAAGCCCGACCTGACGCTGCCGCGCGGGTGCGATCTCGTCGGCGCCGTGCAGGTCGGCTACGGACCGTTCGAGGGCTACGGCTTCCACGCGCTGGAAGGCTTGCAGTGCATGGTCGAGCGCCGCGGCCGCGAGGAGACCGGCGTCGCGGCGGTGACCTGCCACCGCGGCGCGGCGATGTGGGCGGCGCTCGACCGCCAGCCGTGGGCGGGGCCGGTGCTGGAGGCCGCGTTGAAGTTGGTGCCGGCGCACGCCAACGGGAACATGCGCGAGATCACCGCCCGCACCGCCGACGCGGGCACGTTCGAGGTCGAGTACCGCGACGGCTTCCGGGCGTTCGTGGTGATGCCGAACGGGTGGATCCACGAGGGCGACGGCGGCGGGTTCGTCTTCGGCGGACAGGTGCGCGGCCGCGACCCGGTGGCGTGCCAGTTCTACCTCCAGCAGCCCGACCCGTTCGCCCACTTCGCCGAGCTCACGAAGGCGATCGAATCGCTGGCGCGCACCGGCCACGCCCCGTACCCGGTCGAGCGCACGCTGCTGACGACGGGCGTCCTCGACGCGGTGATGACGAGCAAATTCCGCCGCGGGGTGCGGGTTGAAACGCCGCACCTCGACATCCGCTACCGCCCGACCGACTGGGGCGGCGCCCGCGGCACGATCCCGCCGGCGCAGAAGAAGTGACCGTGGCCGCGCAGGTGGCGTCTGAATTTGGTGGGGCCGGCGGGACGCCGGCTGCAATCACAAGACAAGGCCGGCGGGACGCCGGCCCACCAAACTGCGGCATTCCCGACGCACCCGCGTCACCTGGGTTCAACCCGCCGGCGGCGCGCGAAACGCGTCCGCTACGTGCCGGTGTTAGCGCTTCCGCTCACACTGGCGAACTGGAAGCACGAGCAACGACCGAGCTTGGTCCGTTGCTCACGCTCAGGTCAGCCCCGCGTCACGAACTCGTCGAGGTTCAGTATCGCCCGCGCTAGCAACACCCATGCCGCCGCTTCCGCCGGTGGTACGCCGTCGGGCTGGTGCGGACCGACGAGTCGCGCCGCGGCGGGCGGGTCGGCAGCCAGCGCGGGGCGTACCTCGGCCAGAAGCCGGAATAGTCGGTCCCGTTCGCCCGCCGTTGGCATACGGCCCAGCGCCAGCCGGACGGCGTAGACCACTCGGTAGGCATCGGACCGACCCGGCGACTCGGTGATGATGCGCTTCCCGAACGCCTGCGCCGCCTCCACGAACACCAGGTCGTTCAGGATCGTCAGCGCTTGCAGCGGCGTGTTCGATCGCTCTCGCTTCGCGGTGCAAACGGCGCCGTCGGCGGCGTCGAACGTGGTCAGCAGCGGGTACGGGCTGGTGCGCTGATACCAGATGTACAGGCCGCGGCGGTAACGGTCCGGGCCGGTGCTCTCGACCCAGCGCGCTGAGTTCGCGTAGGTCAGTTCCGAGATGCCCGCCGGCTGCGGCGGGCGGACCGACGGGCCGCCCACGGTCCGCGTCAGCAGGCCGCTCACGGCGAGGGCGTTATCACGGACGAGCTCCGCTTCGAGCCGCAGCCGCGACTGCCGCGCCAGAAGTCGGTTGAGCGGGTCGCGGGCGGCGAGGTCCGGCGTCACCGCCGCCGAGCGCTTGTAGGTGTCGCTCGTGACGATGAGGCGGATCAGCCGCTTCACCGACCACGCATCCTTCCCGTCGGCCGGCGTGGCGAACTCGGTCGCCAGCCAGTCGAGCAGTTCGGGGTGCGTCGGCGGGTCGCCCTGGACGCCGAAGTCCTCGGGCGTGCCGACGAGTCCCCGGCCGAACAACTTCCCCCACACCCAGTTCGCCGCGACGCGCGCCGCCAGTGGGTTTTCGGGGGCGACGAGCCAGCGGGCCAGGTCGAGGCGCGTCTTCGGCGAACCGATCGCGTCAGCAGTCGGGGTCTTGAGCGCCGACAGGAACCCCGGCTCGACGGCCACGCCCTTCCGCAAGAAGTCGCCGCGGATCATGACGTGTGTCGGGCGCGTCGGGCCGAGCGCGAGCGTCATCGCCGGAGTCGGGGCAGGTGCCTTCTTGGCGTGGTCGGTCAGTGCCTTCTGGCGCTTCGTCTGCTCGGCCGCGGGGAGGTTCTTTGTCTTGCCGTCCTCGACCGCGGCCGTCAGCTTCGTGCGCTGCTCCTCGAACGCGGCGCGCTGCGTCTTCAATCGTTCCTGTTCGCCGGGGAGCGGCGCGGGCAGATCGACCTCGCGGTCCGAGTTGAAGAACGCGAAGAACTGGTAGAACTCGCGCTGCGAGATCGGGTCGTACTTGTGGTCGTGGCACTGGGCGCACGCCACGGTCAGCCCGAGCCACACGGTCGCGGTCGTGCTCACGCGGTCCACGCACGCGGCGACGCGGAACTCCTCCTGGTCCGCACCGCCCTCCTTGTTGGTGAGCGTGTTGCGGTGGAACCCGGTGGCGATCTTCTGCTCCTGCGTCGCACCCGGGAGGAGGTCGCCGGCGAGTTGTTCGACCGTGAAGCGGTCGTAGGGCAGATCGGCGTTGAACGCGGCGATCACATAGTCGCGGTAGCGCCACGCGAACGGACGGCCGGTGTCCTTCTCGTACCCGTCGCTGTCGGCGTAGCGGGCGAGGTCGAGCCAGTGCCGCCCCCACCGCTCGCCGAAGTGCAGCGACGCGAGCAGCCGGGCCACCACCTTCAGGTAGGCATCGGGAGCCGCGTCCGCGAGGAAGGCGGCGAGTTCGTCCGGCATCGGCGGCAGGCCGGTGAGGTCGAGCGACAGGCGGCGCAGGAGCGTGGCGCGGTCGGCCTCCGGGTTCGGCGTCAACTTCTCCTGTCGCAGCCGCGCGAGGGCGAATGCGTCGATCGGATTTTGAGTTTCAGGGTTCGTACTTGGAATTTCCGGCCGTCGCGGCCGGCTGAACGCCCAGTGCGGCGGGCGTGCCGGCCCAGCGGCCTGCGCCGCGACCGCGCCGCCGCTCCACGGCGCGCCGGCGTCGATCCAGGCGCGCAGCACGCCGACCTGGGCCGCGGTCAGCGGCGTCTTGTTTTCCGGCGGCATTTTCGCGTCCGGGCCGACGCCGGCGACGGCGTGAATCAGCCGACTCTCAGCGCTCTTGCCGACCACGACCGCGGCGCCGCCGTTGCCGCCCTCGATCAGCGCCTTGCGGTCGTCGAGCCGGTACCCGCCCTTCTGCTTGTCCGGGCCGTGGCAGCCGACGCAGTGCGCGGCCAGGATCGGCCGCACGTCACGGTCGAAATCCACCTTCGCGGCACTCGCCGGCGGCAGCGCGGGCGGCGGGTCGGCCGCCGCGCCCGGGACGAGAACGGCAACCGCGAGGCCGAGCAGCGGGAGGAGGCGGAGCATGGCGGGACCGGCGGGTGGCGGGACGACTCGATGCTAACCCGAACGCCGCCGCCGGGCAACCGCCCCCTCGCCTTCGGCCGGCCGCGGCGGTATCATCGCCGCATCCCGCCGGTTGCTCCTCCCCGAGGTCCGCCATGTCCCGTCGTCCCGCCTGGGCGCTCGCCGGTTTCGCCTTCGGCCTCGGGCTCATCGTCGTGGTCGGCGGCACGCCCACCGTCACGGGCCAACCCAAGCCACTGGTCGTGCCGCCCGCGCCGCAGGCGCCCGGCCTCACCAGCCCGGCGAACACGGGCGCCAAGCCGGGCGAGACGGTCGAGCTCGTGCTGCCCGGCACGAACCTCGCCGACCCGACCGGCGTGCTCGTGTCGTGCCCCGGCGCGACGGCCGAGGTCGTCGCCGACGCGAAGGCGGACGCGACGAAGGCGAAGGTGAAGGTGGCGGTCCCGGCCGACGCGCCCGTCGGGCTGTACGGGATGCGGCTCGCCACGAAACAGGGCGTGTCGAACCTCCGCCCGTTCGTGGTGGACGACCTGATCGCGGTTGCCGAGACGGACGCCAACCGCACGAAGGACGCGGCGCAGCCCGTGAGCGCGCCGTGCGTCGTCCTCGGCCGCACCGACCCGGAGGCGTCCGACTTCTTCAAGCTGAAGGTGTCCGCCGGCCAGCGCCTCACGTTCGAGATCCTCGCCCGCCGCATCGGCTCGCCGCTCGACCCGATCGTCGTGCTACACGACGGCCGGACCAAGCGCGAGCTGATCGATAAGTACGCCGACGACACGCCCGGTCTCCAGGCCGACGCCAGGCTGACGCACACGTTCGCCGCCGACGGCGAGGTCATCGTCGAGGTCCGCGACACGACGTACCGCGGCGGCGCCGACTTCTTCTACCGCCTCCGCATCGGCGACTTCCCCGGCGCGACCACGGCGTTCCCGCTCGCGGTGCAGACGGGGACTAAGACGAAAGTCGGCTTCACCGGCCCGGGCGCCGAAGACATCCCCGCGGTCGCGGTGAGGGCGCCGGCCGGTGTCGCGGCCGTGAACGTGGCGCCGAAGCGTGCGACCGACCCGAGCGGATGGCCGGTGCCGGTGCGTGTCACCGACGAGCCGCAGGTCATCGAGGCGGAGCCGAACAACGAGCCGGCGAAGGCGACGCCGCTGCCGGTGCCGGGCGGCGTGTCGGCGAAGTTCGGCGCGAAGGGCGACGTCGACCACTTCAAGATCGCCGCCAAGAAGGGGCAGAAGCTCGTCATCACCGCACTGACCTACGAGGTGAACGCCCCGACCGAGGTGCTGGTGCGCGTGCTCGACGCGAAGGGCGCCGAGGTGGCCAAGAGCAACCCGGCGGCGGTGCCGACGCGGTTCGAGTTCACCCCGCCGGCCGACGGCGACTACGTGATCGCCTGCGAGCACCTCAACTACCTGTTCGGGCCGAACGAGGTGTACCACCTGTCGGTCGTGCCGGCCGGGCCGGACTTCGTCGTGAACCTGGCCCTCGACCGGTTCGAGGCGCCGGCCGGCGGCGGCACGGCGGTGGCGGTGGCGAACGTGGCGCGGCTCAACGGCTACGCCGGCCCGATCGAGCTGAGCATCGACGGCGGCCCGGACCTGAGCGGCAAGCTGACGCTGCCGGCGGGGGGCACGCAGGGGTTCATCCCGCTGCTGGTGAAGGCCGGCGCCAAGCCCGGCCCGCTGGCGTTCCGCGTGAAGGCGACCGCGACCGTGGACGGCAAGGAGGTGGTGCGCCACGGCTCGCTCACCGACCTGGTGAAGACGACGTTCGGCGGCATGACGAACCCGCCGCTGGAGTTCCTGGAGGGCTGCGCGGTCGCGGTCGTCGAACGGCCGGCGTTCGAGCTGTCGCTGACCGCCGACCCGGCCGCGCTGGAGAAGGGGAAGGCCGGCAAGCTGCTGATCGAGGCGAAGCGCGAGAAGGGGGTGGACGGCGACATCGCGCTGGCGCCACTGTTCGCCCCGCCGAAGGTGACGGTCGCGGCGAAGGCGGCGCTGGCGAAGGGAGCGACGAAGGGCGATGTGGCCGTGACGACGGCCGGCGACGTGCCACTCGGCCCGGCGCCGCTCGTCATCCGCGCGACGACGAAGGTGGGCGGCAAGGACTACGCCGTGACGCCGCCGCCGCTGGTGGTGACCGTCGTCGAGCCGAAGAAGGCCGAGCCCAAAAAGGAAGAGCCGAAGAAGGACAAGGAGAAGAAGTGACGGGCCGGGCGGTGTCAACCGGGTGACGTGGGCCGAAACTCGCTAAACTACCCGAGGTGTATCACGGACCCTCGCCCGGAGGCGACACGATGCACGTCGAAGTCAGTACCGACACCCGGACGACCGTAGACATCCCGGCCGTGACGGCGGCGGTTACGAGCGGGATGTCCCGATTCGCGGCCCGACTCACGCGGGTGGAGGTCCACCTGAGTGACGTGAACGGCCCGAAGGGAGGCCCCGACGCCCGGTGTGCGTTGGAGGCCCGCCCCGCCAACCGGCAGCCGGTGGCGGTGACGAACGACGCTGGCACACCGGACGAGGCGGTCAAGGGTGCGGTCGAGAAGATGGGCCGCCTCTTGGAGTCCACGTTCGGGCGGCTGGACGACGTCAGGGGCGGTCCATCGGCCAGCGGCCTTCCGACCTGACGGCCCGCGCGGTGTCGCCCGGTTGCCCCGTATCATGGGATAGCCCGACCCACGAGGCCCCCATGAACCTGTTCCCGGCGTTCGCCGACGCACTGCCCCTGTCCGCGTTCCTCGACAAGTACGGCTCGGCGTCCGACAAGGCACGCTGGGCCGCCGCGCACGCCGCGATCACGCTCACCGACGCGCAGAAGCAACTCTTGTCGCGCTTCACCCGCGAGACGAACGTGCTCGTCCTCGCCGGCGCGTGGTGCGGCGACTGCGTGGCCCAGTGCCCGGCGTTCGACCGCTTCGCGGAGAGTGCGCCGGTGCTGAAGGTCCGCTACCTCGACCGCGACGACCACGCCGACGTGCAGCAGGCGTTGCAGGTCAACGGCGGGAACCGGGTGCCGGTGGCGGTGTTCTTCTCGGAGGACGGGTTCGAGGTGGCGCGGTACGGCGAGCGGACGCTGGCCCGCTACCGCCAGCTCGCCGCGCAGCTCGGCGGCGAGGCGTGCGCCACCGGGCTCGTGTCGAAGGCCGACCCGGTCGGCGCGCAGGTGGTCCAGGACTGGCTCGACGAGTTCGAGCGCGTGCAGTGGATCCTACGGCTCTCGCCGCGCCTGCGGCGGAAGCACGGCGACTAACCGCCGGCGGCCGCGGCGAGCACCTCCAGCGGGTGCCAGGCGCGGCGGCCGGTCAGGTCGCGGACCTGGTGGCGGCACGACGTGCCCGTTGCCACCACCGTCGCGCCCGGCGCGGCGGCCAGCGCGGGAATGAGCGCCAGGTTCGCCACCGCCACACTCACGTCGTAGTGGTCGCGCTCGTACCCGAAGGCCCCCGCCATCCCGCAGCACCCGGCGTCGAGTGCGGTCACGTCCTGCCCGGGGATGAGCCCCAGCGCTTCGACCGTCCCCTTCACGCCGACCAGCGCCTTCTGGTGGCAGTGACCGTGGAACAGCATTCGCCCGGGGTTAGCGGCGAAGGACACGCCGCGGTCACGCAGCCGCGGGACGAGCCAGGCTTCGGCGAGGTGGGCCGCCGCCGCGACGCGCTTCGCCGCCGGGCCGGGCACCAGTTCCGGCCACTCGTCGGCGAGCGTGAGGATACAGCTTGGTTCGAGCCCGAGGATCGGGACGCCCTCCGCGGCCAGGTGGTCGAGTTTGGTGATCCCGTCGCGCGCGAGGCGCCGGGCGTCGGTGAGGAAGCCCTTCGAGATCATCGCCCGCCCGCAGCAGATGCCGGCGGGCTCGACCGCGTACCCGGCGCGTTCCAGCAGTTCGACCGCGGCGCGGCCGATCTCGGGTTCCTGGAACGTGGTGAAGCAGTCGTCGAGCAGTACGACGCGGGATGGCTGGGGCGCGGGCCGGCGGCGCGCGAACCAGCGGCGGAAATGATCCTGGTGCAGCTCCGGCAGGCTGCGTCGGCGGTCGATGCCGGCGAGGCTGTCCATCGCCCGCCGCACCCACGGCCGGCGCGCCAGCCAGTTGCCGGCCCCGGCGAACCGGGCCGCGAGCGGGCTGAGCGTGTGGATGTGCTTCACCAGGTAGTGCCCGAGCGGGCGCGGGCGGCGGGCGTAGAAGGCGTGCAGGAACTCCGCCTTCAGCTTCGCCGCGTCCACGTTGCTCGGGCACTCGCTCTTGCACGCCTTGCACGACAGGCACAGGTCCATGACGGGGGCGAGCCACCGCTGGGAGAGTGCGGAGTGCGGGGTGCGGGGTGTGGAGTAAGAAGCACCGAGCGCCGGCTCGTCTGTCTTACACTCCGCACCCCGCACTACGCACTCCGCACTCTCCAGCGCGTGCCGCACTGCGTTCGCCCGCCCGCGGGTCGTATCGCGCTCGTCGCGGGTGACGCGGTAGCTCGGGCACATCGCGCCGCCCTGGGTCTTGCGGCACACGCCCACGCCGTTGCACAGCTCCACGCTGCTGAAGAACCCGCCCTGCGCCTCGTAGTCGAACACCGTCGGCGCCGTCGGCAGCGGGCGGCCGGGCGGGTGGCGGAAATTCTCCTCCATTGCCGGGCCGTCCACCACCTTGCCGGGGTTGAGCACGTTCCCCGGGTCGAACCCGCGCTTCACCCGGCGGAACGCCTCGTACACCACCGGGCCGAACATCACCCGGTTCCACTCGCTCCGCACCATCCCGTCGCCGTGCTCGCCGCTCAGGCTCCCGCCGAACGCCAGCGTGAGCCCGACCACCTCGGCCATGATGGCCCGCATCGTCCGCACGTCGGCCGGGTCGTGGAGGTTCAGCACGGGGCGGATGTGGAGGCAGCCGACCGAGGCGTGGCCGTAGAAGCACCCGTCGGTGCCGTGGCGGTGGAGGATGTCGCGGAATCGCGCCGTGAACTCCGGCAGCCGCTCCGGGGCGACGGCGCAGTCCTCGACGAACGTCACCGGCTTGCGGTCGCCGACGGTGCCGAACAGGAGCGGCAGCGCGGCGCTGCGGAGGCTCCAGAGCGGGTCGCGGACGGCCGGCTCGATCGCGGGAACCGCGGCCGTCAGTCCGGGAACACCGCGGAGGCGGCGTTCGAGCTCGTGGACGCGGTACGACACGTCGGCCGGGTCGTCGCCGCTGAACTCGACCATGAACAGCGCTTCCGGCCGCCCGCGGACGGCCGCCATCGTGTCCTTCAGGCCGCGCTGCCGCGCCGCGAGTTCGATGAGCATACGGTCCATGAGTTCGACCGCCGACGGGCCGAGTTCGAGACACGCGGCGAGGGTGTCGAGCGCGGCGGCGAGCGTGGCGAACTGCGGGACGAGGAGCCCGCGGTGCCGCGGCTTCGGGATCAGGTTCAACTCGGCGCCGGCGGTGACGGCCAGCGTGCCCTCGGAGCCGACGAGCAGCGGGACCAATGAGTGCGGGGGGCGGGGTGCGGGGTGCGGAGTCCCATTCACTCCGCGCCCCGCGCCCCGCGCCCCGCACTGAGAAAGGAGGTTGTACCCGCTCACCTTTCGCTGGATCGTCGGGGTGCGGGCGACGATCTCAGGACCGTGGTCGCGGACCACCGCGGCGGCGGCACGATAAGCATCGCCCTCGCGCGTGCGCAACTCCAGCTTGCGCTCGTACTCGTGCGCGGACAGCGGGCCGAACGTGCCCACCGTCCCGTCGGACAAGACGGCGGTCAGGCCGCGGACGTGATCAACCGTCTGCCCGTTCACGATCGACCGCGAGCCGGCCGAGTTGTTCCCGATCATCCCGCCAAGCGTCGCCCGGCTGGCGGTCGCCACGTCCGGGCCGAACATCAGCCCGAACGGCGCGAGCTCGCGGTTGAGCTGGTCGAGCACCACGCCCGGCTGCACGGTGACGCGCCGGCCGGTCACATCGACCTCGCCGACGCGGTTGAGGTACTTCGAGCAGTCGAGCACCATGCCGGGGCCGATCGACTGGCCCGACAGACTCGTCCCCGCCCCGCGGGCGGTGATCGGCACGCCGAGCTCGGCCGCGATCTGCACCGTCACCGCCAGGTCGTCCACCGTCTTCGGGACGACCACGCCGAGGGGCTGAACCTGGTAGTGGCTGGCGTCGGTGGCGTAGAGGCGGCGCGACGTCTCGTCGAACCGCACCTCGCCGGCGACGTGCCGGCGCAGGTAACGGACGAGCGAGTCGCGGCGCACGGCGGCAAAGTCCATACCGGCTGGTATACCCCGGAATGACGAAGGTCCAATGACGAGGGGCGCCCGGTCCCGTCCTTCGTCATTGGTTCATTCGTCCTTCGTCATTCGGGCCTCAGCCTGCGGCTGCCTCGGTTGCGACGTGGATCGGGGCGTAGCGGTTGCACCCGCTGTGCCCGGTCACTTGTAGCGAAAAGTGCGTGAGTTCGGGATGCATGCACAGGCCGACGGTCGCATCTTCGGCGGTGGGGCTGTCGTGCTCGGCGTCCCAATGGCGACAGCCCTTGCACAACCCGCGCTCGTCCCCGTGGTCGTCGATCCGGCTGAATTCGCTCATGTCTCGCCCTCGAAGGTGGCCGCGACGCGGCCGTGGAAGAGGTAGAGCAAGACCCGTGCCCGGACGGGACGGGGCGGCCGACGGACAGACGTGCAAGGCCGCTCTCGGTACGCTACCACCGCGCCCGATCGTCCGCGAGGGGAAATCGGTACGAGAATCACTCCGCCGCCGGCAGCGCAACGGCAACGAGCCAGATGTCGCCGCCCGGGTCGGGCTGGTCGAGGCCGAGGCCGTGGTGGCGGATCAGTTCCAGGACGGCCAGGAAGATGCCGATGAGCCGCGCCCTATGGTGCGGCGGGATGAACACGTCGAGGAACCGGACGCGGCCTTCGGCGGCGACCCGGTCCTTGATCTGCGCCTCGTAGACGTGCTGCGGGGTGTCATCGACCGCGACCGTCGCACCGGCTGCCTGCGTCTCGCGTACGAGCCGGGCGAAGGCGCTGACCAAGTCCCAGAGTTCGACCGGCTTCACGACCGGGCCGGCGGCGGGGGTGGCGTCGGGCGGCTCGTGTCGGGCCACGCGACTGCCCTGGAGACCGGCACGCTCCTCGAGCGCCGCGGCGGCGTCCTTGAACTTGCGGTATTCGAGGAGCTGTTTGACGAGTTCGGCCCGCGGGTCGGGCTTGTCGGAGTCGGCCGGGCTCGCGGCGTCGACCGGGAGGAGCGCCCGGCTCTTGATCTCCATGAGCGTCGCAGCCATGACCAGGAAGTCGCCGGCGACCTCGAGGTCGAGGTCGCGCATCACCCGGAGGTAGTCGAGGAACTGGTCGGTGACCGCGGCGATGGGAATGTCAAGGACGTCGACCTCACTCTTCCGCACGAGGTAGAGGAGGAGGTCGAGCGGGCCGTGGAAGGCGTCGAGGGCGACGGTGTACGGCGGCATGGGGCACCCGAAAGACCGCCCGTACCACCGGGCGGGCCGCCGGTCAACCTCACACCACCGTCCCGTCGGCGATGACGGCGCCGCGGGGGACGCAGATGATCCCGTCGCGGATGTAGTAGGTGCCGCCCGGGCCGTCGAACGTCTCCTTCCGCGCCTCGTTCAGCAGCCGCACCTTCTTGCCGATCCGGCAGTCCTTGTCGAGGATCGCGCGGGTGATGATCGACCCGTCGCCGACCGACAGGTTCGGCCGCCCGGCCTTGGCGTTCGCCGCCCGCTGGGCGTCGGTCTCGAACGTGTCGGCGCCGGTGATCACCGTATCGCGGATGATGCAGTCCGAGCCGATCCGGGTCCGCACGCCGACCAGGCTGTTCTCGATCCGCGTCCGCGGGCCGATCACGCACCCGTCGGCGACCGAGCTGTGCTCCAGCGTCGCCCCGTTGATCCGGCTGGCCGGCAGGTTGCGCATCCGCGTGTAGATCACCCCTTCGGGGGCGAAGAAGTCGAACGGCGGGGTCTCGCTGCCGAGCGCCAGGCTCGACTCGTGGTAGCTCTTGATCGTACCCAGGTCCTCCCAGTAGCCGTCGAACAGGTGCGCGTAGATCTGCCTCGACTCCAGGCTCCGCGGGAACACCTCCTTGCCGAAGTCGGTGGCGAGCGGGCGGGCGGTGAGGAGTTCGAGCAGCACCTCGGTGCGGAACAGGTAGATGCCCATGTTGGCGAGGTAGTGCCGGCCGTGCGGCTCGATCCCGCGGCTCTTGATCCACTCGGCGGGGACGTGGTACGGCTTCCGCTCGTCCACCGTCTTCGGCTTCTCGACGAACCCGGTCACCCGGCCGGCGTCGGTCATGCTCAGCAGGCCGAACCCGGGCGTGTCCTCCTCCTTCACCGGGATGGCGGCGAGGGTCACGTCCGCCTCCTTCTCGACGTGCGTCTTGTACAGGTCGCGGAAGTCCATCCGGTAGAGCTGGTCGCCGGACAGGACGAGGACGTGTTCGGTGGTCTCGCGCTCGATGTAGGCGATGTTCTGCCGCACCGCGTCGGCCGTGCCCTGATACCAGTCGGCGCTCTCGTTCGTCTGCTGGGCGGCGAGCACCTCGACGAACCCGCGGTTGAACATGTCGAACTTGTACGTGTTGCCGATGTGGCGGTGGAGGCTGGCCGACAGGAACTGCGTCAGCACGTAGATGCGGGTGAGCCCGCTGTTGAGGCAGTTGCTGATCGGGATGTCGATGAGCCGGTACTTCCCGGCGACCGGGACGGCCGGCTTGGACCGCTGGCTGGTGAGCGGGAACAGCCGACTGCCCCGGCCGCCGCCGAGGATGAGGGCGAGGACAGAGCGCATGGCGAGCGAGCCTCGGTGTAGGAGAAGGCGCCGGGCGGCGACGCCGGCTATGCTAACACCGTGCCCGACACGGGGGTAGGAGCTACCATCCGCGGAAGTGTGGGGATTCGGTGCGAATCGGTCCGGTCGTGCGGGCGGCTACTCGAAGAACCGTCGCACCGGCTCCGCGAACCCCGGGAGCACGTCGGGGAGTGTGAGTTCGTCGCCGGTGTGCCGCCGCTGCGGGAAGTCATCGCCCTGCCGGTACACGGCCGCAGCTTCGAGCGCGGGGGCGAGAACGACCACAACTGTGACGCCGGCCCCGAGGTACTCGCCGACCTTCACGCCAGATGTCACTCGTCCGGTCGGTCGGCGAGCGCACCTCCACGACGAGGTCGGGCGGCACCTCCAGCGGTCCCTTCGGCCGGGGCTGGTCCTTCGGCAGACGCGCGTAAGAAATGAAGCACACGTCCGCGCCGCGGTAGGTATCGGGGTTCGTTGCGACACGGACGAACGTGTGATACCGAATCGCGTGGATTCCTTGCCGTCGGAGCCCGGAGCGTGAGCGACGGGGTAGCCCACCCCGTCGCTCACGCTCCGGGCTCCGACGAACCAGCGTTACCGTTCAATGCGATTCGGTATCATTCCCCATGACACGACCCAGGTTGCCGGTTTTCGCCGCGTCGCGGATCAAGGCGCCGGCGTTCAGGCAGACTTCGCCGTGTTCAGCCCCGGGCATGGGCGTCCTCACTACGCGCCCCTTCACCAACTCCACACCCGACTCGTGGCCGTGAAGACGGACGAACTCCTCGGCCGTCATCAGCGGCGGAATGGGGGTGTAGTGGTCCGGGTCATCGGCGGTCCTCCTCGGCCGCAGTCTACCACTTCGTGGTCCGTAACGTGAAGTTCAGTCGCGGCGGAACCGGTTGTGGCGTCGGGGTCTGAACGGGGGGCATCGCGTCCTCCTGTCTGTCGCAGCGTACCACCGCCGCGGAGCCGGTCGCCGCGCCGACTGGCCCCGCCACCCGCCGCGTCGCTAGGAATAACCCCGCTCGCACTACCGGGAGACCGCCATGCCGATCCGGGCCTACGCCGCCACCGCCGCCAAGGGCGACCTGAAGCCGTTCGAGTTCGACCCCGGGCCGCTCGCGCCGGGGCGGGTCGAGATCGCCGTCTCGCACTGCGGCATCTGCCACTCCGACCTGTCCATGCTCGACAACGACTGGGGCATGTCCGCCTACCCGTTCGTCCCCGGGCACGAGGTGACGGGCACCGTGAAGGCGGTCGGCGCCGGGGTGACGACGCACAAGCCCGGCGACCGCGTCGGCCTCGGCTGGTTCTCGAAGAGCTGCATGACCTGCCGCCCGTGCATGAGCGGCGACCACAACCTCTGCGCCACCGCCGAACAGACGATCGTCGGCCGGCACGGCGGGTTCGCCGACACGATCCGCGCGAGCGCCGAGTGGGTCACCCCGCTGCCGGCCGGGCTCGACCCGGCCACCGCCGGGCCGCTGTTCTGCGGCGGCATCACGGCGTTCAACCCGTTCGTGCAGTTCGACGTGCGGCCCACCCACCGGGTCGGCATCGTCGGCATCGGCGGGCTCGGGCACATGGCGCTGCAGTTCGCCAACAAGTGGGGCTGCGAGGTCACCGCGTTCTCGTCGTCCGCCGGGAAGAGCGACGAGGCGAAGAAACTCGGCGCGCACCACGTCGTCAACTCGCGCGACGACGCGGCGATGGCGAAACTCGCCGGCACCCTCGACTTCATCCTCGTCACGGCGAACGTCACGCTGAACTGGCCGGTGTTCATCACGGCACTCGCCCCGAAGGGGCGCCTCCACTTCGTCGGGGCGGTGCTCGAACCGGTTCCGGTCGCCGTGTTCCCGATGATCATGGGGCAGAAGTCGCTGTCCGGGTCGCCGCTCGGCAGCCCGGTCACGACCGCCGACCTGCTCGCCTTCTGCGCCCGTCACAAGATCGGTCCCGTGACCGAGACGTTCCCGATGTCGAAGGTGAACGAGGCCCTCGCCCACCTCCGCGCCGGGAAGGCCCGCTACCGCATCGTCCTCGCCAACGACCTGTCCGCCTGACCCGGAGTTCTGATGCCCGCCGCGCCCGACACCGTGCTCGCCGCCCTTCGCTGGCGCTACGCCACGAAGGGGTTCGACCCGGCGCGCCGAATCGACCCCGCCACCTGGGCCGCGCTCGAACAGGCGGTCGTGCTGGCGCCGTCGTCCTACGGGTTGCAGCCGTGGACCTTCGTGGTCGTTACCGACCCCGAGGTCCGCAAGCGGCTGCACCCGGCCTCGTACAACCAGGCGCAAATCCTCGACGCCTCGCACCTCGTGGTATTTGCCGCGAAGCACCCGCCGACCGCGGTGGACGTGGAGCGGCACGTGGCGAACACCGAGGCGGTGCGCGGACAGCCGGCGGGGAGCCTCGACCCGCTGCGGCAGCGCATCAACGGGTCGCTGGCGAAGATGTCCCCGGGCGACGCCTACGCCTGGGCGACGCGACAGTGCTACCTCGCGCTCGGCGTGTTCCTCAGCGCCGCCGCGAACCTCGGCGTGGACGCCTGCCCGATGGAGGGCTTCCAGCCGGAGAAGTATGACGAGATCCTCGGCTTGACGGCCAGGGGGTTGAAGGCCGTCGTCATCGCCACCGCCGGCTACCGGGGCGAGAGCGACAAGTACGCCGCCGCCGCGAAGGTCCGCTTCCCGGTGGACGAGGTGGTGATCCGGATTTAGTGGCGAACGGCCGGCGTGAGCCGGCTGGTCGTTGGTACTGTGGCCTGACACACCGACCGGTCACCCGGCTTGTCTGCCCGGGCACCCGTACCAACGACCAGCCGGCTCACGCCGGCCGTTCGCCTATACCAACGGGAACCCCGGAGGTTCCCGCAATGCCTCGGCTCCTCTCTCTCGCACTCGTACTCACCCTGTCCCCTGCGGCGGTCGCCCAGACCAACACGCCTGCCAAGCTCTTCGACCAGTCGAACCTCGTCGCGTGGTGCATCGTCCCGTTCGATGCCAAGAAGCGCGGGCCGGAGGAGCGGGTCGCCATGCTCAAGCAGCTCGGGTTCACGAAGTACGCCTACGACTGGCGCGCCGAGCACCTGCCCACCTTCGACCGCGAGGTCGGACTGCTCAAGGAGCGCGGTGTCGAGCTCACCGCGGTCTGGTTCCCCGCCAACCTCGGGCCGGACGCCCACACGCTGCTCGGTGTGATCGCCAAGCACAAGGTCCGCCCGCAGCTGTGGGTGACGATGGGTGACCCGGGCGGCAAGGACCAGGCCGAGAAGGTGGCGAACGCGGCGAAGGTCATCCGCCCGATCGCCGACGAGGCGGCGAAGCTCGACTGCAAGGTCGCGCTGTACAACCACGGTGGCTGGTTCGGCGAACCGCGGAATCAGGTCGCGGTCGTCGAGCACCTCAAACTGCCGAACGTCGGCATCGTCTACAACCTCCACCACGGCCACGACCACCTCGCCCGCTTCCCCGAATCCCTCGCGGCGATGCGGCCGCACCTGCTGGCGCTAAACCTCAACGGCACGGAGCCGGACGGCGAGAAGCTGGGGAAGAAGATCCTTCCGCTCGGTGCCGGGTCGCTCGACCTGAAGCTCCTCCGCGACGTCGCCGCGAGCGGCTATGCCGGCCCGATCGGCATCCTCGGCCACACGCAGGACGATGCCGAAGCACGGCTCCGCGACAACCTCGACGGCCTCGCGTGGCTTCGCCCGCAGCTCGCCGACGCGCCCGCCGGCCCGCGCCCGACGTACCGCACCCACGCCGTCCGGCCGTAGCCTTTACCCCGCCCGTACGACCGGAGCGCGAACCGGTCTTCACCCCGTGTTCACACGGTCCGACGCGCTGCGGCGCGGGGGGCGGTCCCGGTAGAGTGACGCTCCCGGGACGGGGCGCGGGGGCGCCTCCGACCCGGGACCGGGGTCGAGCCCATGACCACGCAAGTGGATCAGTTGCCGGTTGACGTGTTCGTCGGACTGTGGAACACGAGTGGGTCGCTCGACGAGGCGGCGACCCGGGTGAAGGAGCTCGTCGGCGGCCGCGCCCCGCGGTGGGCGGTGCTCGCCCGGGCGACGGCGTTACGGAAGGCCGGGGCGGACCTGAAGCGATTCCCGGTGGCAAGCGGTCAGGGGTAGCGCGGGGCGACGGACGTTCGTATCCTGGTCGGTAGCTCGCACTCCGCACTTCCCGGGTGTCCGATGGCGGCCGTCCACGTCTCAGCACACCCGCTGGTGCGACACAAGGTCGCCCGACTGCGGGCGACCGACACCCGGCCGCCCGAGTTCCGCGAGCTCGTCGCCGGCATCTCGCGCGTCCTGTTCCTCGACGCCACCGCCGACCTGCCCGTCCGCCCGGTCGCCGTCCGCACCCCGCTCGCGGAGACGACCGGCGAGGAGATCGCCGCCCGCATCGGGCTGGTGCCGGTGCTCCGCGCCGGGCTCGGCATGGCCGACGCCATGCTCCAGGCGCTGCCCGAGGCGAGCGTGTGGCACCTCGGCCTGTACCGCGACCACGCCACCCTCAAGCCGGTGACGTACTACAACAAGCTCCCGGCGAAGCCGGACATGGACGTGGCCCTGGTACTCGACCCGATGCTCGCCACCGGCGGTAGTGCCATCGCCGCCATCGACATCCTCAAGAAGGCCGGCACGCCGCGGGTGAAGTTCGTCGGCCTCATCGCCGCCCCCGAGGGGATCGACGCGCTCACTGCCGCCCACCCCGACGTGCCGCTCTACCTCGCCGCGCGCGACGAGAAGCTGAACGACATCGGCTACATCGTCCCGGGGCTCGGCGACGCCGGGGACCGGCAGTTCTCTACCTGACCGTGGGATCATGGGACTGTCGGACCGAGGGAAAGGAAAAGACGACGGGACCGGGTATTATCCCCCGGTCCCGTCGTCTCATTGTCCCAAAGTCCCAAAGAAGAGCGGGTCGGCCCGGCGGGCCGGTGTGACCCGGTCCGGGGGTGCAACAGGACGCGCCGGCGGAGTGCGCCGCGCGACCCGGGGATGAACGGGGTTGTCACCACGCCACCCCTTCGGCAGCCAGGCGACCTGCGGCTCATAATGGGGGGAGCCACAGGCCCGTAGCTTTGCGCCCCCGCCTCGCGACGGGTTTGCCCTTTCGAGGATGAAAGGTGTTGGCGCCCCCGGCCCCGCCGGGTCCGACCCCGATCGGGCGACAAAAACTCGCCCGGTCGTTTGCTACCGGATCTTTAGAACAGCTTTCGGCGCGCCGCAAGCCGTTACGCCGCACGAGCGTCAAGCCGGTGCGTGTGTGTTGGGCTCGCCTTGCCCATATCGTTCGACAAATGTGGCCGGATCACACAAATCTTGACTCGACCGGCGCCCGTTCAGTTCCAGCTCGCCACCTCGCGCAGCGCCTCGGACAGAAACTCCCCCACCGTCGCCACGTCCGCCGCGCCAGGGGCCGCCGCGAGGTACGCCCGCAGGTGCCCGACCGCCTTCCCGGGGCGGCCGGCGTGGATCAGGCACACGCCCAGGTCGCGGCGCTGCTCGGCGTCGCCCGGAAGCAGTGACACCAGTCGTTCCGTCGTCCGAGCCGCCCGCGCGAAGTCGGCGGCCTTCAGGTAGACGCTCTTCAGATTGGTCAGTAGTCGCACGGCGATCGCGCCGTTCGGCGACGCGGCGGCGGCCCGCGGCGTGAGCGCGAACGGCTGCCCGGTCGCCTCGGTCACGAGCTCCTCGCACGCGGCGCGGTCGAGGAAGCGGCCGGCGTGGAACGGGTCGAAGAACACCGACGCCCCGTCTTCACCGACCACCTTGGCCACAAAGTGCCCCGGCAGTCCGACGCCCTCCACCGTCAGCCCGGCCCGGGTGCCGACGGCCGCGGCCACGAGCGACAGGGTGATCGGCAGGCCGAGCTTCCGGTCGAGCACGTCGTTGAGGTAGCTGTTCCGCGGGTCGTAGTAGTCGGCTTGGTTGCCGGTGAAGTCCTCGTCGGCGAACAGAAGCTGCGTGAGCTCGACGGCGTCGGCGGCGAGGCGGCCGGTGAGGCGCGGGCGGAGGCGTTCGGCGAGGTCGTCGAGGCGGGCGAGGTAGACGCCCACGTCGAGGTCCGGGTACTCGTCGCGGGCGAGGTGCAGGGCGAGCTCGGCGAGGTCGGCGTCGGCGTGCGGGTCGGCGGCTAGTGCGGTGAGGGTGGCGTCGAGGTCCATACTCCATCATACCGCGGCGGGGTATGACATCAGCCCCGGCACCGGTCAGCCGGTTGATCCGTGCAGGACGAGTTCGGCGATCTCCTGTACCCGTGCCGTCGTGATCCCCTCGTGCGGCTCGACGGCGAGCGGGTGGTCGGTCGGTTCCAGTTCGACCCGCGGGCGGCGGCCGACCTCGCGGGTGTGGGCGTGCGTCTTGAGGTTGATCGTCTCGGGGTAGCCGGGCAGCGCCGTGCTCAGTCATCCGAAGTACGGTGGCTCCGACTCACGCCCCGGTGTCGTCCACAGCCGCGTCGCGCGCCCGAAGTTCTCCGCGCTCAGCGACACCCACGTGTCCCACGAGAAGTGCTCGTCGACACCGGCGACCGGGATCTCCAGGTTGCCGACGATGAAGAAGTGTTGTTCGTCGATGGCGCACTGGTCGGACGATGGCAGACACCGCCGGCGGCCTGGCGCGCCGGGATGCCGTACCACGCGAGTGGCGCGTGGGCGCCGTAGGCATCGGCAGTTCGCCGTGTACCTCCCCTCAACACCGGCAGCGCCAGCCGCTCATAGGTGGTCTCCGGGTGTACGGTGGGAGTATCCGACCGACGGGACAGTAGGTTGAGTTGATTGGGACGGCGAACGCTCTCGAACTTCGCGTCAAGCCTTCCCCCACACCGCCGTGAAGCTCGGCGCCCCTCTCCCCGAGGGGAGAGGGTTGGCCGAAGGCCGGGGTGAGGGGGAACCACCTGACGCGACAAGTCGGGGACGACGGCACCGCGGACAACCCCAACTTCCGGCGGGTCAATTCGCGCCGGCTACCGTACGGACCGGGTGTACTGCGGCCCGTCGGGGAGCAGCGCGGTGTGCCCGAAGCCCTGGTCCGGGAAGCCCGGGCCGGGGAAGTGACGCGGGAAGTGGTGCGTCCGCAGGGCGTCGTAGTCCGGGTTGCCGAACCCGTCGGCCGCGGCCCGTGCGGCGAGCGTCTGGCCGTTGCCGAGCGTGATTAACCCGGGCGGGTTCTTCACCTCGGTCTTGTCCCAAATCACCTTCCCGCCGACCTTCAGTTGGAGGCGCAACGGCTGGTGCTTGTACGGCACGTTCGCCAGATTGGTGTAAGGCGTGTTCTTCGTCACCGCCGGGTCGAGGGCGAGCGTCGCCACCGCCGTCGCGGTCGGATTCGGGACGTAGCCGATCTCGCGGAGGCGCTGCTCCAGGTTGGCCTTCGCGTCCGCCTGTTTCGCCGGCGGCAGCGCGCTCACGTCCACCTTCACGCCCGAGCCGGGGGCGAAGGCATA
>VFQN01000804.1_pt1 | contig 56172 bp, 21 predicted proteins | sample 3512371 | NCBI WGS metagenome assembly VFQN01 (sample SAMN10412370, study PRJNA504923) | tailings metagenome | isolation source: Replicate 2 from Balatoc abandoned mine | place: Philippines: Itogon, Benguet | collected 2017-08-28
CCCAGGCCTTCGGCCTGAAAACCCACCGCTGCCGGACTCGAAACTACTGGATTCGCGTTGAACGGTAGCGCGGTTCATCGGAGCCCGGCGCGTGAGCGACGGGGTAGGCTACCCCGTCGCTCACGCTCCGGGCTCCGACGGCAAGGAATCCACGCGATTCGGTATCACACGTGCGTCAGGGACTTCCGGACGCCGCCCGTCCTTCCGGGTGGTAGCCTGAACATCTCGACCCGACCCTACCCGCCACACGCCGGCCTTGCGGCCGCGTTACGGACCGCTCATGCCCCTGCGCGTCCTGGTCGTGGAGGATCACCCGGACACGGGCGAGTCGTGCGCCCTGCTCCTCCAGCTTCTCGGCCACGAGGCCCGGCTGGCCGCCACCTGCGCTGACGCCCTCCGGGCGGCCGAGGGGTTCGCCCCCGACCTCGTGCTGGTGGACATCGGGCTCCCGGACGGGGACGGGTACGACCTGGCCGACCGGCTGCGGGCCGCGCTCCCGCGTCGGCCCCGGGTGGTCGCGGTCACCGGGTACGACCACCTGGAGGGGCGGTCTCGACGGGCCGGGCTCGACGGCCACCTCGTCAAGCCGTTCACCCCGGAGGCGCTCGCCGCGGTCCTCGCCGCGGCCGGTGCGGACCGGGCCGGCTGACGGCCCGGTGACGCCGTTCGGCGTCCGCCCCCGGCATCCGCCCCCGGCATCTCGCCCGGTCGCGGAGCGGCCGGGCCGCCGGTTCGTGCTGCCCAAGTCTGTCCACTGACCACTGCGCACTACACCCACTTCGGACCGTTCAGCCGAGGGGCAGCCGCCTCGCGCCGAGCGGGGCCGTTACGAAAAAGTTGAGGTCCAGTGGCATGTTTTTGACGCGATCTCGCGTTGATAGTGAGTCGTGCCTCCCGGCTTCGCGGGTGTTCGCCCCATGCCCCCCATCGTCCGCAGTTGTCTGGGCGTCCCTCATCGCTCGACCGGACTGACACCGGCCAGCCGCTTGTTACCCTGGCTGATGAACCTGCGTGACTTCCCCGGGGTGACCTACCCCGCCCGGAAGTGGGCGTCCGCCCGCCTCGTACTGGAGCAGTTGGAGGACTACACGCTCCCGTCCGCGTCGATCGGGGGTGGGATCTGGAACGACCTGAACGGCGACGCGATCCGCCAGCCCGACGAGGTGGGTCTGTCGGCACGGATCGCCTACCTCGACCTCAACCACAACGGCGTTTTCGACACGGTCACGACGACGCGCGCCGCCCCCTCGACCGCCATTGCCGTCGCCCCCGGCGCCCTCGGGAGCTTCGGCGGGTTCATGTCGGCGCTCCAGGCTCAGAACCTGCCCGGCAAGCTGGTGAACCTCGCGGTCACGATGGACCTGACCAACACCGGCACCGACGACGTGGTGGTCGCCGTCATCAGCCCGACCGGGCTGACCGTGCCGAACCTGCCGAACCTGTTCACCATCCGGCCCGGCGAGCACTTCGTCGGCACGTTCGACGGGAAGTCGACGACCGCCGTCGCCACCGCCCCCCGACCGCTCCCGCCGGGTACCTACGCCCCCGAGCAGTCGTTCGCCACGCCGCTCTCGTACATCAACGGCACCGACCCGAACGGCACCTGGGGGCTGGTGTTCTTCGGGGACACGTCCGCCCTCGACCTCAAGAGCTGGTCGCTCGCGTTCACCACGACCGAGCCGAGCGCCTCGACCGACGCCCAGGGGCTCTACTCGTTCGAGGGGCTCGCCGCCGGCACCTACGACGTCCGCGTCGCGCTCGCTGGCGCCGACCGGCAGACGTTCCCGGGCGGTGGGGCCGCGCGCACGGTCGTCACGGCCGACGGCCGGGTGGCGACGGCCGTGGACTTCGGCGTCCGGGCCGCCCCGGACCTGACCCCGATCGCCTTCCGCGTCACGACCCCGGCGACCGCGTGGGGGCAGGACGTCACGGTCGAGTATTCCGTTGCAAATCTCGGTGACGCGCCCGCCGACCCGTTCGACGTCGAGGTCCGCCTCTCCGCCGACGGCCGCACCGGCGCCGGCACCCTCCTGGGGACCGTCCGCGTCGCCGGCCTCGCCGCCCGCGCCACGACGAGCGGGTCGGTCACGGTCCGCCTCCCCGACGCCCCGCCGGCCGGGTTCGGGAACGCCGGCCGCGCCTACGTCGGCGTCCGCGTCGATCCGTCCGGCGCGGTCGCCGAGGTGGACGAGACGAATAACGGGAACCAGGGGGCCGGGATCGACCTGGCGCGGGTGGACGGCTCGACCGGCGCCGCCGCGAACGTGCCGGTCGTCAGCGCGGACTTCACCCAGCAGGCGCCGACCCTCGCCGTCGACCCCGCCAACCCGCTGCACCTCGTGGCGGCGTACCTCGACGCGCCGGCGAACGGGGCGTATACGGGGCTAAGCGTTTCGCGGTCCGCCGACGGCGGCGCCACCTGGTCGGCGCGCACGCGGATCGCCCTCCCGGCCGGGTACGACCAGGGCGCGGCCGCCCCGACCGTCGTGTTCGACGCCGCCGGCCGCGTCCACATCAGTTTCATGGCGGTCCGGTTCCTCGGGTCGCAGCCGGCGCTTGTGAATCCCGACTCGAACGAGCGGGCGTTCGGGTTCACCGCCAACAACGGCGTCTTCGTCGTCTCCAGCGCCGACGGCGGCGCGACGTGGGGGCCGGCGGCGGCGGTCGCTTCGCACCTCTACGACCCGGCGACCGGGCCGGTGGTGTTCGAGACGTTCCCATCGCTCGCCGCGGACACGTCGCGGTTCCTGGCCGACGGGGTGACCCCGAACCCGAACTTCGGCAGCCTGTACGCCGCGTGGTCCCGGTTCTACCCGGCCGGGCAGTTCCCCGGGCAGCCGGCCTCGACCTCCGGCAGCGACGTGATGCTCGCCGTCTCCCGCGACGGTGGACTGACGTGGACCACTCAGCTGCGGACGACCGGCGCCTACGCCGGCCGCAGCGTGATTCTCGACCCGCGCTACCGGGACAACGGTACCGGCCTCCCCGGGCGCGGGTTCGTCACGTTCCCGACCGTGACCGTCGGGGCCGGCGGCGGCGTGTACGTCTCGACCTACGCCGGCGGCGAGTTCGCCGTGTACTACTCCGCCACCGGCGGCCGGTCGTTCACCGCCCCCGACTACGCCGGCCAGACCGGGCTCCCGTTCCCGACGCTCAACGGCGTCATCATCCCGTCGCCCGCCCTCCAGACGAACGCCTACCTCGGCCTGCCGGGCGCGCGGACGCTGCCGCTGCGGCAGATCGTGGCCGACCCGGCGAACCCCGGCCGGGTGTACGCGGTCGCGGTCAACAGCGTCACCGCCCGCGTCGGGGCGCAAGCGGGGCAGGTCATCGACCCGGGCGACGTGGTCTTCGCCCGGTCCGACGACTTCGGGCAGACCTGGACGAGCAACTTCACGATCCTGAAGCAGCCGCCGGTCGTGGACCGCCTGACCCCGGCGCAGATCGCCTCCTACGTCCCCGCGCTCAACGACGACAACGCCGGCGACCAGGCGGGGATCGTTGAGGACATCTCGACCCAGGTGCTCGCCGGCCAGGCGCTGCCGAGCCTGGCGGTGGACGGGAACGGGAACGTGGTGGTGGTGTGGTACGACACCCGGGCCGGCGCGTTCCACCCGAACAACCCGAACACCCCGATCACGAACGCCCTCAGCGTGTGGGGCGCCGTCAGCACCGACGGCGGGCGCACGTTCAGTCCGAACTTCCAGGTCTCCGACACGACGTTCGACACGATCAACGGGCGGTACCGGGCGGGGAACGGGGCCACGAGCACCTACCTCGGCGACCAGATCGCCGTGACGATCGCCGGCGGCACCGCCTACGTCGCCTGGAGCGACGCCCGCGGACCCTTCTCGGCGCTCCGGCAGGACGTGTACTTCGGCAGCTTCCCGCTGGCGCCGAGCCCGGCCGCGCCGGCCGACCGGTTCGCCGGCAACGACACCATCGACACCGCCACCGACCTCACCGCCGGCGGGTTCTACTCGGTCACCGCCCCGCTCGACCTCGCCCGGCTGGTGCTCACGCCCGGCCGCGCCGACCGGTGGTTCGCCCTGTCCGCCGGGGCCAACGGCCCGCTCATCGTCACCGCCACCGGCGGCCGCCCCGGCGACCTCCAACTGGAGGTGACCGACGAGACCGGCGCCGCCCTCCCGGCGAATATCGTTGACGCGCTCGACGCGACCGGCGCGGTCGTCGGCAAGCGGGTGACCGTGGCGGCGACGTTCGGCTCCGTCTACTTCGTCCACGTCTCCGGGGCGAACGACAACGCCCTGCCGTTCGCCCTGTCGCTGAGCAACCTCACCGCCGACCTCGGTCCGCAGGTCGCCGGCACCGTCGCCGGGACGCTGGACTTCGGCCAGGACGTGTACCGCGTCTCGGCCGGGGTCGGCGGCACGCTGAAACTGGACCTGAAGACGGCCGACCCGAACGCCTTTCAGTTCCTGATCGTCCTCACCCCGGACGGGGTGTCGGCGCTCAACAACCCGAACGCCGGCGACCGGACGGTCACCCTGCCGGCGGCGGAGGGGCAGACGTTCCTGATCCTGGTGATCGGCGACCCGAGCGCCTACACCCTGAGCTACACCAACGCCGACCCGTACGCGGCCGGCGGCGCGACCGTGTACCTCCCGACCGGCGGCACCCCGGCGTCGGTCGCGGTCGCCGACTTCGACGGCGACGGCCACCCGGACCTTCTCGCCACCACCACCGACCGGGCCGACGTGGTGAGCGTGTTCCTCGGGAACGGCGACGGCACGTTCCAGGCGCCGCGGCAGTTCGACGCCGGGGCCGGGCTCCGCGGCACTCTCACCGCCGACAACCGCCAGCCGGTCGTGTTCGACGTCAACAAGGACGGCATCCCGGACGCGGTGGTGCCGAACTTCCGCTCGGCCGACGTGTCGGTCCTGCTCGGCCGGGGCGACGGCACGTTCCAGCCGCAGCGGCGGTTCGACGCCACCACCAGCCCGGACTTCACCGCCACCGGCGACTTCGACCGGGACGGCAACCCGGACCTGGTGGTGCTCCAGAACTTCCCGCAGCTCGGCAGCGCGTCCGTGTTCTCCGTCCTGCTCGGCAGCGGGGACGGGCGGTTCGCGCCGGCCGTCGAGTACGACACGGCGTTCACGAACGGCGCCGGCCCGGTCCTCGTCGGCGACTTCACCGGCGACGGCACGCTCGACCTGCTGGTGTTCAGCAAGAACACGCCGCTCGGCGAGCTGTACCGCGGGAACGGCGACGGCACGTTCACCGAGCTCGGCACCTTCCGCACGCCGGAGAACGCCTTCACCGTGCAGGCGGTGGACCTCGACGGGAACGGCATCCTCGACCTGGTGTTCGGCGGCACCAACTCGGGGAGCGTGTACGTCACACTCGGCAACGGCGACGGCACGTTCCAGCCGGCGACGCGGTCCACCGCGCTGATCGCCGGCCCCGGCGACAACGTCGGGGTCCGGTCGGTGACGCTCATCGCCTTCGACCCGGCGAACTCCCCGCTGCCGCTCACCGCCCCGCCGGTCGTGAACGGCGTCCAGACCGACTACGGCTCGCTCGCCCTCGTGGCCACCGCCGGGTCGCGGACGGGCCAGGGGGGCGGCCGCGTCGTCCTGCTCCCGGAACTGGTCGACGCGCAAGGCCGGTTCGTCCAGTTCTCCGCGGTCCCGGTCACCGTCGCCACGGTGAAGGAGACCGGGAACCTGGCGGTCGGCGACTTCGACGGCGACGGCAAGACCGACGTCGCGGTCGTGGACGCCGGCGGGCTGACGGTCGTGTACGGCATCTCCGCCGCGCCGCCGGTCGTGCCCGCGAACACCACGGCGGCGACCGCCCGCGACCTGGCGACCGTCGTCCACTACGTGACGCCGGCGCTGTCGATCGTGCCCGGCCGCGCCGACGCCTACTACACGTTCACGGTGCCGACCGAGGTCGCCGGCGGCGGGCCGCAGGTGATCGACTTGTCGGCGGCATTCCGGTACGAGACCGGCCCCAGCCTCCAGATGCAGGTGCTCGACGCCGGCGGGAACGTGCTGGCGTCCGGGGCGCGGGTCCGCGTGGTCGCCGCGCAGGGGGCGCAGCTGACCGTCCGGGTGTTCGGCCAGACGGCCGGGGCGGAAACCGGGTACGGGGCGTACACGCTCGACATCACCGTGCTGCCGCAGGTGGTCGCCGCCGAGGCCAAGGCGTTCCTCCCCGGCGGCCCGGCGACGAGCATCGTGCTGACGCTCCAGGGCGACCGCCTCGACCCGGCCACCGCCGAAGACCCGGCGAACTACCTCGTCATGCTGCAACTACCGGGCGGGTCGCAGGTCATCCCCGTCAAGGCAGTCGGCGGCGGGCAGCCGGTAGTGTACAACCCCGGCGCCACCGTCGGCGTGTCGAGCGGGGTGACGTACCCGCCGGCGGTGCGGCAGACGGTCACGCTGCTGTTCGACGCCCCGCTCCCGGTCGGGTCGTACTCGATCACGCTGAAGCCGGGCATCCAGGCCGCACCGTTCGCGGCCGGCGAGGTCGAGGCACTCGCGGGCGGCGCCGCGTTCGCCGGGCACCCGGTGGTGTCGGTGGCCGGCGGCGTCGTGCGGAACGGCAGCACGCTGGAGGTGCCGGACCTCGTGGCCGCCGGGGCGGGACCGGCCACGCTGGCCGAGTTCGACACCGGCACCCGGTTCCTCACGCAGCTGCACAACGACCTCGGGGCGCTGCTCGACGCCCTACTCCGGGCGAAGGGCGATGACCCGTCGATCAGCCCCGCGCTGATGGCGCAGATCCTGGCCCGCATCCTGCCCGGCCTCGACCCGACCGCGTCGCTCCTGGTCATCTGGCTCGACCCAGTGTCGATCAACCTGGCCGACTCGGAGGGGGCGCGGGCGGTCTACACCGAGGGCGGGCGCGCGGTCGAGAGCGGGCTGCGGAACACGTACGTCGAGGTCGGCGGGAACATGGAGCTCGTCGTCGTCGCGGCGGCGAGCGGGACGTTCACGCTGAACGTCGCCACCGCCGGGGCCGCGTCGCGGGGCGGGGCGGCGGTCATCACCAACGGGGGCGTCCAGCCCGTCGCGCTGACGGACGCGATCCGCGGCGGGACGGACCGGTTCGAGTTCACGATCAGCCGCCCCGCCGGCGCCGAAACGCCGGTCGGCGTCGCCCCGCCGCCGCCGGCCGGCACCGGGGCGGGATCGGGACCGACCGGCGGCCCGGGCGTGGCGATCGGCGGCACCCGCCCCGAGCCGGGCAACGTGGGCGGCGGGAACGGGTCCGTTGCGACGGTGGCGCAGACCGCCGTCAATCTCCTCCTCGTCATCCCCGCCGCCGGCGGGGAGTTGACGGCGCTGTCCATCAGTGGGGGCGGGGGGACGAGGGGCGAGGCGGCCGCCGCGACCGCCTCGGCCACCACGGGCGGCGTCATGACCGCCGGCGTCCTCGCGGCGTTCGTCAGTAGCGACCTGTCCGGCCCACTGCACCAGGTTATCGGCCGACTCGTGGGCCGCTGGGGCGGCGAGGCGCGGCGGGTGACCACCAGCATCCTCAACAACCTCGGCGAGGCCGTTCTCTCCACCCTCCGCCGCTTCCTCCCCGCCGTCCCGAAAGAACGGGCCGACGTACCCGACGCCGGTCCCGACCCCGCGGCGGTGCTGCCGGTCGAACCGCCAGCCGACGGCGCCGCGCCTGCGCCGGTCGAGCCACCTGTCTCAGTTGAGCCACCCACCCCGACGCCCGAGCCCGCCGCTGACCCCGAGCTCGGTCTGCCAATCGACGACCGGGCGGCGGTTGCCTGCGGGTCAGTACCAGCCGTCGCCGCTGAAGAGCCGCAACACGGGGGCGTGGCGGGCGTCGCCCTCGCCGCCCTCGGCTCGCTCCTCGGGGTCTTTCTCGTCGACCGGGTTGCCCCCGCGGGCCGCGGGCGGCGGCCCGAGGACTGGCCCGACGCGCTGCCGCACGGGGAGCGGTCGTAAACGGTACCAGGAGGTCTCGCCCGTGTCCTCGGACCCGACCCAGACCACGGACGCCCCCCCCGAAGAGTTGGGGGCCGACACCGCCGACTTCCTTCCGCCCCCGGCCGCCCCCGAGCCCCCTCCGGCCCCCGAGTCGCCAACGGAGACCGGGGAGTACACCGCCCTTCCCCCGGCGCCCGACGAGCAGACCGTGCGGAGTGTGACCGCCCCGCCCCCTCCCCCGGTGGTGGAGGGGACGTTCGCCTACGAGGCGGAGGCGCCGGTCGTGCGCGGGACGTCCACCTACGAGCCGGTCGCCGCCGCACCGCCGGCCGGGCCGCCGGGGTTCGGGGCGACGGCTGATTTCGCCCCGGGCACGGCCGAGCCCGACCCGACCCGGCTGACCTTCGACGGCCCGCGGTTCGGGCTCGCGAAGGTCCACGCCCGCGGCGGGATGGGCGAGGTGTGGCTCGCCCGCGACGAGCGGATCGGCCGTGAGGTCGCGCTCAAGAAGATGCGCGCCCGGATGAAGGGCAAGGAGGACCAGTTCTTCTGGGAGGGCCAAGTCACCGGCCAGCTCGAGCACCCCGGCGTCGCCCCGGTCCACGAGCTCGGCATGGACGACGCCGGCGAGCCGTACTACGTGATGAAGTTCGTCCACGGCAAGACGCTACTGGAGGAGATCGACGCCTTCCACGCCGCCCCGGCCGCCCGCCCGGAGCGCGAGGTCGAACGGGTCCGGCTGCTGCGGGTGTTCCTCGCCGTGTGCCAGACAGTCGCGTTCGCCCACAGCCGCGGCATCCTCCACCGCGACATCAAGCCCGAGAACGTGATGACCGGCGAGTACGGCGAGACCCTTGTCCTCGACTGGGGGCTGGCCAAGCTCGTCGGCGAGGACGAGTGGCACGACCGCGGGCCGGTCCGCCGCCTGTCGTACTCCGGCGAGACGCTGGAGACGGTGGCCGGGGCGATCAAGGGCACGCCGTTCTACATGTCGCCGGAAGTCGCCGCCGGGTCCACGCACCTCGTCGACCGGGTCAGCGACGTGTTCCTGCTCGGGGCGACCCTGTACCACCAGCTCACCGGCGTGAAGCCGCGGCAGGGGAAGACGATCCCCGAACTCATCTCCGCCGCACACAAGCCGCCGCCCCCGCCGCGGTCGGTCGACCCGACCGTCCCGAAGCCGCTGGAGGCGGTCTGCCTGAAGGCGATGGCGGTCGAGCGCGCCGCCCGCTACCAGTCGGCGAAGGAGTTGTCCGAAGACCTCGAACGCTTCCTCGCGGGCGAGCCGGTGACGGCGTACCGGGAGACGTTCACGGAACGAGCGTGGCGGTGGGCGCGGCGGCACCGGCGGGCGATCGGGCGGGCGGCGGCGGCGATCGCGGTGATCGCGGCGGCGGCGGTCGGGGTCGAGCGGTACCGCAAGTTCGAGGTGCAGCGACAGGCTGAGCGCGATGAAGCGGCGAGACTGCTCCAGGAGGCCGACGACGAATTGAAGCGGAAGGACGCGGCCCTCGCCGCCGAGGCGGCCCAGAACGCGCTCAACGCCAGAATGAAGCAGGCCGCGGCGGACCTTGGGCGGTTCCGCGCACTCGCCGAGGAGGCACGCTTCCTCGCCGCCAGCACCCACCCGGTGGCGGCCGCGGCGCCGTACTTCAACGCCCGCGCCGGGCTGGCGAAGGGGCAGGAGGCGCTCGACCTCGCCGCCCGGTGGGGGGCCAAGCTCGACGCCTTCCCCCTCGACGGCGACCGGCCGGAACTGGCGAGCGACCTGTACGACCTGCTCCTCCTCACGGCCCAGGTCCGCGCCCAGGCCGGCGGGCCGAACACCGGCCAGGACGTGCTCGCCCGCCTCGACCGCGCCGCCGGGCTGAACGCACCGGGCCGCAGCTACCACCGGCTCCGCGCCGCGGCACTCGCCGCCACCGGCGACAAGGCCGGTGCCGCCGCCGCGACGAAGCTGGCCGACGACCCGGCGGCGCGGCTCACCGCCGCCGACCACTTCCTCCTGGGCGAGCAGGCCCGCGTCCCCGCCACGCGCCCGGACGAGATGCAGGACCGCACCGGCGCGTTCAAGCCGAACCGGGCTGCGTTGGAGAAGGCGGTCGCCGAGTACCGGCTGGCGCTTCGGGCCGACCCGGCGCACTACTGGTCGCACTTCCAGGTGGGCCGGTGCCTGATGAACCTCGGCCAAGTTGAAGAGGGCGTCCTGGCCCTCGGGGCGTGCGTCGCGCTCCGGCCGGACGCGCCGTGGGGGTACAACGTCCGCGGGCTGGCCCTGACCACGCTGAAGCGGTACGACGAGGCGGCGGCGGACTTCGAGCGGGCCGCACGGCTCGCCCCCGACTCGCGCCTCGTCCGGCTCAACCGCGGGGCGTTCCTCTGGAAGCGAGGCGACCCGGACGCGGCCGTCAAGGACTTCGACGCGGCGCTCGCCCCGCCCGCCGAACTCCAGCTCCCGGAGGCCGCGTTCTACCAGGCACAGATGTTCGCCGAGCTCGGCCGGCCCGACGAGGCCCGCGCCGCCGCCGACCGCGCGCTGGCCGGCGCGGCCCCGGTCGGCCCGGCGTACCTGCTCCGGGCACAGCTCCACCTGCTCGTCGGCCGCGACGCCGAGGGCGTGGCCGACCTGAACAGCTTCTTCGCCGCGGCCGACCCGACGTTCGACCCCCGGAGCCCGGCCGCCGCCGGGCGGCGGGGGCGGCGGCTTCGGCTGATCGCCGAGGCGTTCCCGGCCGGCGCCACCCGGGCCGAGCAGGCGGAGTTCACCCGCGCCCGCGCGCGGGTGTTCCAACTCGCCCGGGCCGAGTACCAGTCCGCGGCGGACCGCGACGGCGGCACGGCCGACGGGCTCGAAGACCTCGGCCGGCTGAACGAGCGGCTCGGGCGGGCGGCCGACGCGGTTCGTGCGTACACACTCGCGCTGGAGAAGACGGGAGCGGACCAGACGGCCGACCGGGTGCGGCGGCTAGTCCTCCGCGGCTGGGCGCTGCAATCGGTGCAGCCGGCGGACGTGGAGAAGGGGCGCGCCGACTTCACCGCCGCGGTCGCGCTCGCGCCGGACCACGCCGAAGCGCACACCGGGCTCGGCTACGTCGAGGCGTGCGGCGGCGCCGGCCCGGCCGCCCGGCGCGAGGCCCAACTGGCCGTCCTCCACGGCGCCGGCGACTACCTGGTCCTGCACAACGTGGCGTGCGTGTTCGCCAAGCTCTCCGAGGCCGAGCCCGGGCGGGTGCGGGAACTCGAAGACCTGGCGCTCGACGCCCTCGGCCGCGGGGTGGAGTTGTGGAAGCGCGACCGGACCGGGCCGAACGCGCTGGTACTGATCCGCGACGAGGCGGCGTTCGGGCCGGTGCTACGTCGGCGGCCGGAGTTCCGACGGCTGCACGAGCCCACACCCGACTGATGACGAAGTCGCCGCACCCACAAGTTTCAATCTCATTGCGGCTTACGCCGCTACAGCCGTGCCGCCGCGCCAGCTCCCGCGAAACTTGAGGATTTCTGGCACGATTTCGAACTCTCGTCGCATTGATAGCGAGCCGTCACCGGACTGGATCACGGAACTCGCCCATGCCCTTCGACTCCCGCACCCGAATCGGCACGCCCGTCCCGTGCCCTCGCGCAGACCGAATTTCTGATACCACCCCGTCTGGCCTGTTGCCGCCCGGCGCCGCCACCCGCGCGGCGCCGAACTGAGCGACGCGCACCCGCGCGGCTGCCCCGCGTTCCCCGCCGGTGGCGGCCTGGGATGTCACGGCCTCGTCGGCGCCGGACCGTTCCCGGCCCGCGCCCTTCGACCCATCGAGGCGTCATGACGCAGCCCGCCACCGCCGGTCCGGCGCCCGACCCGGGGCCGGTGCGCGCCGCCCACACGCCGGACTTCCCCGCCCTCCTGCGGGAGCTCGGCGCGTCGCTGCTGGTCACCACCTACCAGGCCGGCAAGCTCGTCGTCGTCCGCGCCGAGGGGGACCGCCTCAACACCCACTTCCGGGCGTTCCCGGCGCCGATGGGGATGGCGCTCGACGGCGACCGGCTCGCGGTCGGCACCACGACGCAGGTCTGGGAGTACGTGAACGTCCCCGCCGTGGCCGCCCGGCTCGACCCGCCGGGCCGCCACGACGCCTGCTTCCTGCCGCGCGCCGGCCACGTCACCGGGAACATCCAGGGCCACGAGTTGGCCTGGGGCGCGGGCGGCGAGCTTTGGGTCGGCAACACGCGGTTCTCGTGCCTGTGCACGCTCGACCGGTCGGCCAGCTTTGTGCCGCGGTGGCGGCCGCCGTTCGTCTCGGCGCTCGAGCCCTCCGACCGCTGCCACCTGAACGGCTTAGCGATGATCGACGGCCGCCCGCGGTTCGCCACCGTGCTGGGCGAGACGGACGAACCGGGCGGGTGGCGTGCGAACAAGGCCCGCGGCGGCGTGCTAGTCGACGTGGACTCGGGGGCGGTCGTCACCCGCGACCTGTCGATGCCGCACTCGCCGCGGTGGTACGGCGGGCGGCTGTGGGTGTGCGAGTCGGGCGCGGGAACGCTCGGGGTCGTGGACCCGGACACCGGCCGGTACGAGACGATCGCCGCAGTGCCCGGGTTCACCCGCGGCCTCGACTTCGCCGGCCGGTTCGCCTTCGTGGGGCTGTCGCAGGTGCGCGAGAGCGCCGTGTTCAGCGGCATCCCGATCACCGACCGGCTGGCCGCGGACGATCGGACCTGCGGCGTGTGCGCCATCGACCTGACGACCGGCCGGGTGGCCGCGCTGCTGCGGTTCGAGGGCGGCGTGCAGGAGGTGTTCGCCGTCACCGTGCTCCCGGGCCGGCGCTACCCCGAACTCGTCACCGACGACGAGGCGCTGCTGGAGAACTCGTTCGTCGTCCCCACCGACTGCCTCGACGAGGTGGCGCCGACGGTCCGCGTCGCGGCGCCCGGCTGATTCAGTTGGTGGGCCGGCGTCCCGCCGGCCTTGAGACCGCGGCCGGCGGGACGCCGGCCCACCGTGATTGCCCCCGCCGGCCCCTGCGGCGGACGGCCCGTACCCCCGACCTCCCCCGCCCGAGGCTCCCCGATGACGCCCCACTCGTGGATCCGCAAGTTGTTCGCCCGCCCGGCCACGAGCCCGATCCGCACGGGGACACGCCGATCCCGGCTGGAGGTGGAGGCGTTGGAAGACCGGGCGGTCCCGGCGACGTTCACCGTGCTCAACACGAACGACACCGGGGCCGGCTCGCTGCGGCAGGCGGTCAGCGACGCCAACGGCGGCGCGGCCGACACGATTGTCTTCGACCAACTCTTCTTCAGCACGCCGCGCACGATCAACCTGGCCAGCGACATCACGTTCACCGACACGGACACGACCACGGTCATCGGCCCCGGGGCGAGTCTGCTGTCGGTCAGCGGCCAGGACGCGACCCGGGTGTTCTGGATCGACGCGGCCGCGTCCGCGACCCTGTCGGGGCTGACGATCACCGACGGGCTCGCGACCGGCGCGTCCACCGAGGGCGGCGGCGTCAACAACCTCGGCACGCTGACCATGACCGACTGCGTCGTCAGCGGGAGCACCGCGAGCACGAAGGGGGGCGGCCTGGCCAACCAGCTCGGTGCCACGGCCACCCTGACCAACTGCGTCGTCTCGGGCAACGTGGTCACCGGCCCGAACGGCGGGGGCGGCGGCATTCAAAGCATGGGAGCGCTCACGCTGACCGGGTCCACCGTCTCGGGCAACTCGGTCACGGGCTCGTTCAGCTCGAGCGGCGGCATCAGCACTCAGGGCGGTGCCACCGTTTTGATCGCGGTGAACACCACCATCTCCGGCAACTCCGCGACGCACTTCGGCGGCGGCCTGTCCGCCAACGGGACGGCGACGCTGACCAACTGTACCGTCTCGGGCAACACCGCCACCAGCGGCGGCGCCGGCGTCAACTCGTACACCGCCAACCTGACGCTGACCAACTGCACCGTCTCGGGCAACACCGCCACCAGCGGGAGTAGTACCGGCGGCGGCATCGTTTTGGCCTACGGTAGCCTGACCCTCCGGAACACCACGGTCTCCGCCAACACGGCGAACTCCGGCGGTGGCGTCTACCACAACGTGGTCGGGGGCACCTTGACGGTCGGCAACTCCATCGTGTCCGCGAACGCCGCGACGACAGGCCCCGACGTCAGCGGCGCGATCGACACCGATACCGGCCACAACCTGTTCGGCGCGGCGCTCTCGGGGACGACCTCCGGGACCGGCAACGTCTACACCGACGCCCCACTGCTGGCACTTCTGGGCAATTACGGCGGGCCGACGCAGACGAGAATTCCCCTCTCCGGTAGCCCCGCGATCGGTGCCGGCGACAACACCGGCGGCCCCGCCGCCGACCAGCGCGGCTTCACCCGGGCGACCGGGGCCGGTGCCACCATCGGCGCCGTCGAGGGGGTCGCGTTTACCGTCACGACTACCGCCGACAGTGGGGCCGGCTCGCTCCGCCAGGCCGTGGACGGCGCCAACTCCGCGACCAGCGCCGACGTCGTCCTCTTCTCCGGCCTGTTCAGCACACCGCAGACCATCACCCTGACCAGTGACTCCGCCCAGGCGGGCACCGCGCTCAACCTGACCGACACCGCCACGACCACAGTCGTCGGCCCGGGGGCGGGCTTGCTGACGGTCAGCGGCAACAACGCGCGCCGGGTGTTCCAGATCGATACCGGCGCGTCGGCGGCGCTGTCGGGGCTGACGATCACCGGGGGCAACGCGGCCGGCACCGGCGGGGGCGTGAGCGCCCTCGGCCCGCTCACGCTGACCAACAGTACGGTCAGCGGAAACACCGCCAACAACGCCCGCGGCGGCGGCGTCTACAGTGCGATCTCACTCGTGATGACGAACTGCACTGTCACCGGCAACACCGCCACCGGTGTCTTAATCGGGTACGGCGGCGGCGTGTTCGCCTTCGGCACGGCGGCGCTGACCAACGTCACCGTCAGCGGCAACTCCGGGGTCACGGGCGGCGGCGTGCAGAAGGGTGCTAACGGATCGATGACGCTGACCAACGTCACCATTAGCGGCAACAGCACGACAGGGGACGGTGGGGGCGTCAAAGCCTCCAGCGGTGGCAGTTTCACGATTCAGAACACCCTCGTCGCGGGGAATACCGCCGGCGTCGGCCCGGACGTCCGACTCTTCGTCAACACCTCCCTCGGCAACAACCTGATCGGCGAAGCGGACGGGAGCACCGGGTGGGTCGGGTCCGACCTGACCGGCACCACCGCGGCGCCGCTCGACGCCCGGCTCAGCGCGCTGGCGAACAACGGAGGGCCGACCCAGACGATCGCCCTGCTTCCCGGCAGCCCGGCGATCAACGCCGGCAACCCGGCGAGCGCCCCGGCGACGGACCAGCGCGGCCTCACTCGATTCGGCAACACCGACATTGGGGCCTACGAGTACCGGTTCAAAGTCACTACCACCGCCGACAGTGGCACCGGCTCGCTCCGCCAGGCGATGACCGACGCCAACTCCGTGATCGGGGCGGATACGGTGGTATTCCGCATCGGCACCGGCCCGCAGACCATCGCCCCGGCCTCGGCCCTGCCGGCGATCACCGACACGACGACGATCGACGCCACGACGCAGGCCGGCTACGCCGGCGTGCCGCTGATCGAGCTGCGCGGCGACGCGGCCGGGGCCGGGGTGAACGGGCTCACGATTTCCACGGCGAACAGTACGATCCGGGGGCTGGTGATCAACCGGTTCGGCGGGTCCGGAATCGTCGTCACGGGCGCGGCGGCAACGGGGGCCGTCATCGCCGGCAACTACATCGGCACGAACGCGGCCGGCACCGCGACGCTGGCGAACGGCAACAACGGGGTGCTGCTGACCGGCAGCAGTAGCGGCACCCGGCTCGGCGACGGGACGACGGCGGGGCGGAACGTCATCTCCGGGAACGCCGACCGCGGCCTCCTCGTCGACGGGACGTCCTCCGGCAACCGAATCCGGGGCAACTACTTCGGCACGAATGCGGCCGGCACCGCGGCCGTCGGGAACGGCACCGCCGGCGGCGTGTCCGGCGTCCGCATTGAAGGGCCGAACAACACCTTCGGCGGCACCGCCCCGGGGGAGGGGAACCTCGTCAGCGGCAACGCCGTCCGGGGGATCGTGGTGGCCACCCCGACGGCCACGGGGAACGTGATCCAGGGGAACCGGGTCGGCACGAACGCGGCCGGCACCGCGGCCATCCCGAACGGCACCGGCGGCGTACTGATCGGCGGCAACTCGAGCGGCACCCTCATCGGCGGGACGGCAGCCGGGGCCGGAAACTTACTCAGCGGGAACAGCGGCGAGGGTCTGACCATCCGGGAGGGAACGACCGGGAACGTGGTCGAGGGGAACATTGTCGGACTGACGGCCAACGGCACGGCCGCGCTCGGGAACACCTCTTTCGGGATCGAGGTCGCCGGGGGCGCGACGAACAACCGGATCGGCGGCCTCACGGCGGCGGCCCGCAACGTCATCGGCGGCAACGGCGCCGCCGGGGTCGTGATCAGCGGCGCCGGCGCGACCGGCAACGTCATCCAGGGGAACTACATCGGCACGGACGCCGGCGGGACGCTGCCCCGGGGCAACACGGGCGCGGGGGTGCTGGTCGACGCCGGCGCGGCCAACAACACCGTCGGCGGGACCGCGGCCGGCGCGGGTAACGTCATCAGCGCGAACGGCAACGCCACCACCCCCTACGGCGGCGTCTACCTCATCGGCAGCGGCACGTCGGGCAACGTCGTGGCCGGCAACCTCATCGGAACGGACAAGAGCGGGACCGTCGCCCTCGGCAACCTGTGGGCCGGGGTGGGAATCGAGGGCGGGGCCAGTGGCAACACGGTCGGCGGCACCGCCCCCGGGGCGCGCAACGTCATCAGCGGCAACGCCGCCGCCGGCGTGGAAGTCGACGGCGTCGGTACGACGGCCAACGTAGTCGCCGGCAACTACATCGGCACCGCCATTTCCGGCACCGCGCCCCTGGGCAACGCCCTCATGGGCGTGCTCCTCCGCGCCGGCGCCTCGGCCAACACCATCGGCGGCCCCACGGCCGCGTCCCGGAACGTCATCAGCGGCAACGGCGCCGCCGGGATCAGCGTCATGGACGCCGACGGCACGGTGATTCAGAACGCCTTCATCGGCACGGACGCCTCCGGCGCGAACCCCGTCCCGAACCTCGGCGCCACCGGTCTGACCACCACCGTGACGAACCCCGCGCTGACCCTCGGCGCGATCACGACCGGCGGCAACATCGCCGTGTCCGCCGGCACCGTCACCCTGACCGGCAGCGTGACCAACCTGAGCGGGTCCACGACCCTGACCGGGGCGATTACCCTCGCCGTGGACGCGACCCTTGCTGCGTCCGCGGGGACGACGCTCGCCGGCACCGTCACCGGGCAGGGCCACGCGCTGGCAGTCGCCGGGGCGGCGAGTCTCGGCGCGGTGAGCGGCGTGACGGCGCTGTCGGTGACCGGCGCGGCGACCCTCGCCGGCGCGGTCACGACGACCGGCGCCCAGACCTACGGCGGCCCGGTCACGCTCGGCGCGGCCACCAGCATCACCGCCGCCCAGGTCACCTTCACCGGCACCGTGGACGGGGCCGCGACACTCGCGGTGATCGGTCCGGCGGCGTTCGGCGCCGCGGTCGGCGGCGCCACCGCCCTGACGAGCCTGACCGTCGGCGGCACGGCCCGGCTGAGCGGCGGCACCGTCCGCACCACTGGCGGCCAGACGTTCAATCAGCCCGTCGTCCTCGGCGCCGACACCACGCTGACCTCGGCCGCGGTCGGCAACATCCAGTTCGCCGCGGCGGCCACCGTGGACGGCCCCTACGCCCTGGCGGTGAACACCGCCGGCATCTCCTCCTTCGCCGCGCCCGTCGGCGCGAGTTCGCCGCTGAAGTCGTTCGCCACCGACGCCGTGGGCGACACCCGGCTCGGCGCGGCGGTCACTACCACCGGCAACCTGACCGTCCTCGACCCGCTCACCCTCACCGCCGACGCTTTCCTCACCGCCGCCGGCGCCGGTGCGCTGATCACCCTGCCGACCGGCGGCCCCGCGCAGTTCACCGTCCGCAGCGACTCGGCGGCGCTCCGCACCCTCACCGTCTCGACGCCGCCGACCGTACCGGGCGGAACCGTCAACCTCACCTACAACGACGCGCTCATCGACCACGACCACGTCCAGTTCGTCAAAAAACTGCTCACCGCGCTGACCGTCACGATCAGCAACAGCGCCGTCACCGAGGCGAATTTCTCGACCGTCGCCGTGCCGGTCAGTGCGAACGTCGTGACGAGCCCCGTTCAGGTGAACGTGTCGGGGACGCCGCCGGCGGCGCCGGCCCCGGCCGGTACGCTGAACATCACTACTGCCACCTCGCCGACGAGGGTGGACCTGTCCGACGGCGCGGTGCCGGTGGCGGTGACGGTGGCCCCGAGCGCTGCCCCGGTGGCGGTGATCGGGAACGACGTATCGAACACATTCGCGATGACCGGTACGCAGCTGGCTGGCGTGACGTTCGAGGCCGGGGCCGGGGAGAACACGTTCAAGCCGGACCCGTCGGGTGGGAACACCGTCACCCTGGTCAACAACTCGGCGGGCAGCACCCTCGACGTGTCCGCACTGGCGCTCTCCGGCGGCGGCGACGGCGCCGCCGCCGCCGGAGCCTTCAGCCCCGGCGCCCCGGTCGGCATCACCCTCGATCTGAACCTGACGGCCGGGCAGCGGCAGTTCATCTACCGGGGACCGGCCGACAGCCACGCCGGCGGCGTGACGGCCCGGGCGCAGGACTCGATCGCACTCATCGGGGCTGTACCGAAGGTGGTCGGCGGGAACGGGGCGACGTTTTTCGCCGCCCCGGCCGTGTCCGCCGCCACGCCGGGCACCGCGTTCATCCTCACCGGGGGCGGGAACACCGTGTACGCCTCCCCGGGGTCGAGCGTGGTGGCGTTCGCCGGCGGGAACAAGGTGGTGCAGACGTTCGACGCGGCGGCGGTCAGCCGGGCGAGTGCGTTCATGACTGACAGCGGGACCGCGGCCCAGAACTACCTCGCCGCGAACGCCGCCGACCAGCAGGCGTACCTCCAGCAGAACGCAGCGGCGTTCGCGCAGTACCTGACGGCGGGCGGCACCGGCCTCCAGGCGTTCCTCGCCGCGAACCAGTCCGCCGTCGCCGCGTACCTCGCCGGCAGCCCCGCTGCCCAGCAGGCGTACCTCCAGCAGAGCGGCGCGGCGGTCGCGGCGTACCTGGCCACCAATCCCGCGGCGCAGGCCGCGTACCTCCAGGAGAGCGGGACGGCCCTCGCGCAGTACCTCGCGGCTAGCCCGGCCAACCAGCAGGCGTTCCTCCAGCAGAATGGGACGGCGCTTGCTCAGTACCTCACCGGCAGCCCGGCGGCGCGCGAAGCGTACCTCGCGGCGAACGCGACCGGGTTCGCGCAGTACCTGGCGACCAACCCGGCGGCCCGCACCGCATACCTCACTCAGAACGCTGTCGCGGTGACGGCGTACATCGGCACGAACGCCGCCGCTCTGGCCGCGTTCCAGACGGTCTACCCGAACGCCGCCGGCTACCTCGTCCCCGGCGGGGCCGGACTCTCCGCTTACCTGACGGCGAACCCGACGGCGCTCGCCGCGTTCGTGGCCGCGAACCCGACCACCCTCCAGGCGTATCTCACCGGCAGTCCGACGGCGCTCGCCGGCTACGTCTCCGGGAGCCCCAGCGCGCTCCAGGCATACCTCACTTCAAGCCCGGCGGCGCTGGGCGCGTACCTGTCCGCCAACCCTGCCCCCGCGGCGGCGTACCTCCAGCAGAATCTCGCGTCCGTCGCCGCTTACGTCGGCGGCGGCAGGGCCGCGCGGGCGGCGTACCTGGCGGCCAACTCGACCGCGGTCGCGCAGTACCTCGCAGCCAGCCCGACCGCCCGGGCGGCGTACCTGACAGCCAACGCCGCCGGCGTGTCGGCGTACATCGCCGGCAACCCGGCCAGCCTCCAGGCGTACCTCGCCGCGAACGCCGCCGGGGTGGGCGCGTACCTGAGTACCAACCCCGCCGCGCGGGACGCCTTCCTCGCCGCCGACCCCGCCGCGCGCCAGGCGTACCTGACCGGCGGCGGCACGGACCTTCAGGCGTATCTGACCGCGACCCCCGCCGCCCTCGCGGCGTACCTCGGCGGCAACCCGACCGCACTCCAACAATACCTGCTGGGAAACCCCGCCGCCCTCGGCCAGTACGTGACCGACAACCCGGTCGTGCTCCAGCAGTACCTCACTGCCAGCCAGACGGAGTTGCAAGCGTATCTGTCCGGCAGCCCGGCCGGGCTCCAGGCGTACCTGGCGCAGAACGCGGTCGCGGCGGCCCAGTACCTGGCGCAGAACCCGGCCGCCGCGGCGGCGTACGTCCGCGCCGACCTCGCCGGGCTCAGCGCCTACGTCTCCGCGAACGCCGCCGCCCGCGACGCCTTCCTGGCGGCGAGCCCGGTCGCGCAGCAGGGTTACCTTGCCGGCGGCGGCACGGGCCTTCAGGCGTACCTGATGGGGAACCCGGCGGCGCTGGCGGCGTACCTGACCGCCAACCCGACCGCACTCGAACAGTACGTCGCCGGCAGTCCAACCGGGCTCCAGGCGTATCTCGCGGCGAACCCGACGGCCCTGGGTCAGTACCTGAGCGGCGGCGGCACCGCGTTGGCGCAGTACGTCGCTGCCAACCCCGCCGCATTGCAGGCGTATCTCAGTAGTAGCCCGACGGTCCTCGCCGCGTACCTGTCCGGCAGTCCCGCTGCCCAGCAGGCGTACCTTGCTCAGAACGGCACAGCCGTCGCCGGCTATCTGTCCACGAACGCGGCCGCGCAGCAGGCGTACCTCGTGCAGAACGGCGCGGCGGTCGCCGGCTACCTGTCCGCGAACGCCGCCGCCCTGTCGGCGTACCTGTCCGCGAACTCGGCCGGGGTGACGGCGTACGTCTCCGTGAACTTCCCGGAACAGGCGGCCTACGTCTCCGCGAGCCCCGCCAACCTCGACGCCTACGTTACTGCCAACCCGGGCGCGCTGCAGGCGTACCTCACCAGCAGCCCGGCCTCACTAGCCGCCTACCTGGGCGCGAACCCGACCTCGCTGGCGGCGTACCTGACGCAGAACGGTGGGGCGATCGCCGCGTACATCGCCGGGAACCCGGTATCGGCCCAGGCGCACCTCCAGTCGAGCCCGGCCGCGCAGAGCGCCTTCCTCGCCGCCAGCGCCGCCGCCAGCCAGGCGTACCTGAGCGGCGGGAGCGCCGGCCTGGCGGCGTACCTCGCCGCGAACCCCGGCGCGCTCGAGGCGTACCTGCGCACCAACCCGCCGGCGCTCCAGGCGTATCTCACGGGCGGCTCGGCCGCGCTGGCACAGTACGTCGCCGCCAGTCCCGCCGCGCAGCAGGCGTATCTCCAGCAGAACGCCGCCGGCCTTGGCGCGTACCTCGGTGCCAACCCGTCCGCCCTCTCGGCGTACCTCGCGGCGAGCCCTACCGCCAATCAGGCGTACCTGGCCGGCGGAACGACCGGGCTCCAGGCGTACCTCGCCGGCAACCCCGCGGGCCTGTCGGCATACCTCGCCGGGAACGCCACAGCGAATCAGGCATACCTGACCGGCGGTGCCGCCGGACTCGCGGCGTACCTCAGCGGCAGCCCGGCCACGTTGACCGCGTACCTCTCGGGGAACGCGGCGGCCGGCCAGGCGTACCTGGCCGGCGGCACCACCGGTCTCCAGGCGTACCTGGCCGCCAACCCGGCCGACTTGCAGCAGTACATCACCGGCAATCCGACGCTCCTCCAGGCGTACCTGGCCGCCAACGGCACCGCGCTCGCTCAGTACCTCGCCAGCGGCACAACCGTTCTGTCGCAGTACGTCGCCGCGAACCCGGCGGCACTACAGTCGTACCTGACGGCGAGCCCGGCGGTGGTGTCACAGTACCTGTCCGGTAGCTCGGTGGCGTTGTCCGCCTACCTGAACCAGAACAGCGCGGCGGTGGCCGCGTACATCGCCGCCAGTCCGGTGTCGGCCCAGGCGTACCTCCAGTCGAGCCCGGCCGCCCGGGACGCCTTCCTGGCGGCCAACTCGGCCGCGAACCAGGCGTATCTCACGGGCGGCAGCACCGCGCTCCAGGCCTACCTCGCCGCGAACCCCGGCGCACTGGAAGCGTACCTGCGCACCAACCCGCCGGTGCTCCAGGCGTACCTCACCGGCAGCCCGGTCGCACTCGCCCAGTACGTCACGGCGAATCAGGCGGCACAGCAGGCGTACATCCAGCAGAATGCCGCCGGCCTTGCCGCGTACCTCGGGGCGAACCCGCCGGCGCTGTCCGCGTACCTCGCCGCGAACGCCGCCGCGAACCAAGCCTATCTCACCGGCGGCGGTGCGGGCCTCGCCGCATACCTCGGGGCGAACCCGCCGGCGCTGTCCGCGTACCTCGCCGCGAACGCCGCCGCGAACCAAGCCTACCTCACCGGCGGCAACACCGGGCTACAGGCATACCTCGTCGGCAACCCGGCCGGGCTCGGCGCCTTCCTCGCCGCGGACGCCGCCGCGAACCAGGTGTACCTCACCGGCGGCAGCACCGGGCTTCAAGCCTACCTGATCGGCAATCCCGGCGGGCTCCAGCAGTACATCGTCGGCAGCGCCGCGGCGCGCGACGCCTTCCTGGCAACGAACGCCGCCGCGAACCAGGCGTACCTCGCCGGCGGCAGCACCGGGTTGCAAGCCTACCTTGCCGCCAATCCCACCAGCATTCAGGGCTATGTCACCGGTAACCCGACGGCCCTGGCCGCCTTCCTGGCGACGAACGCCGCCGCGAACCAGGCGTACCTCGCCGGTGGCGGCACCGGCTTGCAAGCCTACCTGACCGCCAACCCGGCCGCGCTCCAGGGGTACATCGTCGGCAACCCGGCGCTCCTCCAGGGTTACCTTGCGTCCAGCCCGACGGTCCTCGCCCAGTACCTTGCGGCTAGCCCGACGGTCCTGTCTCAGTTCGTCGCGTCGAACCCGGCCGTGCTGCAGCAGTACCTCGGCAGCAACCCGACGGCGCTCGGCCAGTACGTCGCCGGCAACCCGGTCGTGCTCCAGCAGTACCTCGTGAACAGCCCGACGGTGCTGGCGCAGTACATCGCCGGCAACCCGGCGACGCTCCAGGCTTACCTGACGGCCAACCCGACCGGCCTCGCGCAGTACGTCGGCCAACCCGGCAACGCCGCCGCCCTCGCGGCCTTCCTCGGGGCGAACCCGGCCGCCGAGCAGGCGTACCTCGCTGGCGGGGCGACCGGGCTCCAGGCCTACCTCGCCGTCAACCCGGCCGAGTTGCAGGGGTACGTCACCGGCAGCCCCGCGGCGCGCGACGCCTTCCTCGCCACGAATAGCGCCGCGAGCCAGGCGTACCTGACCGGCGGCGGCACGAGCCTCGCGGCGTACCTCGGAGCCAACCCGCCCGCGCTGTCGGCCTATCTCGCCGCCAACCCGGCGGCGAACGACGCCTACCTCGCCGGCGGGACCGCCGGTCTTCAGGCGTACCTCGCCGGTAGCCCGGCCGGGCTTGCCGCCTACCTCGCCACGAACAGCGCGGCGAATCAGGCGTACCTGACCGGCGGGGCCGCCGGCCTCCAGGCGTACCTGGCCGGCAACCCCGGCAGCCTCCAACAGTACTTGCTCGGGAACTCGGTGGTGTTGCAGCAGTACCTCGCCGGCAGCCCGGCGGCGCTCGCCGCGTACCTCGCCGCCAGTCCCGCCGCCCGGCAGGCGTACCTGGTGCAGAACACGACCGCGGTCGCGGCCTACGTCACCACCAACCCGGCGGCCCAGGCGGCGTATCTGCTGCAGAATGGCGCCGCGGTTGCGGCGTACCTGTCCACGAACGCCGTCGCGCAGGCGGCGTACCTGACGGCGAACTCCGCCGGCGTCGGAGCGTACGTCGTCGCCGACCCCGCCCGGCTCGCCGCGTTCCTGGCCGCGAACAGCACCGCAAACCAAGCCTACCTCGCCGGCGGCGTCGCCGGCGTGCAAGGCTACCTCCTGACCAACCCCGGCACGCTCGCCGCGTACCTCGCCGGGAACGCCGCCGTCCTCCAGGGCTACCTCACCGCCGCGCCGACCGTCCTCGCCCAGTACCTCGCGGCGAGCACCGCGGCGACGGCGGCGTACCTGCAGCAGAACGGCGCCGCCATCGCCCAGTACGTCGCGGTCGACCCCGTCGGCCGGGCGGCGTACCTCCGGGCGAACACGCCCGCGGTCGTCGCGTACATCGTCGCCGGCGCGGCCGGGCAGCAGGCGTACCTCGCGGCCGGCGCCGCCGGTTTCGCACAGTACGTCTCGACCAACGAGGCCGGCCGGGCGGCGTACCTCCAGGGGAATTCGCCCGCCGTCGCCGCCTACGTCGCCGCCACCCCCGCCGCGCAGCAGGCGTACGTCGCCGCCAACCCGGCGGGCATCGGGGCGTACATCGCCGGCACCACCGGGAACACCTCGTACCTCACCGCCAGCACCGCGACCCTTCAGGCCTACGTGGCCGCGAACCCGGCTGTCCTCCAGACGTACCTGACGGCCAACCCCACCGCTCTCGCGCAGTACCTGACGGCGACCCCGACCGTCCTCCAGGCGTACCTCACCGGCAGCCCGGTCGCACTCGCCCAGTACGTGTCGAGTAACCCCGCCGCACTGGAAGCGTACCTGCTCGGCAGTGCCACCGCGTTGAGCCAGTACCTCACCGCGAACCCGTCGGTCCTGAGTCAGTATCTCGCCGCGAGCCCGGCGGCGCTGGCGCAATACATCGCCGCCAACCCCACTACCCTCCAGGCATATTTCGCCGCGAACCCGACGGGGCTGACCCAGTACGTCGCCGCTAACCCAGCAGTGCTCCAGGAGTACCTGGCCACCAGTCCGACGGTCCTGGCCCAGTACCTCACCGCGAACCCGGGTGTCCTCCAGGCGTATCTGACCGCCAGCCCGGCCGCGGTATCACAGTACCTGGCCGGCAGTCCAACGGCGCTGGCGGCTTACCTCGCCCAGAACGCCGCCGCGGTCGCCCAGTACATCAGTGGCAACCCGGTCGCAGTCCAGGCGTACCTGGCCGCCGACGCCGCCGGGTTCGCGGCCTACGTCGTCGGCAACCCCGACGCCCTCGCCGCGTTCCTCGGAGCGAGCCCCGCTGCCAGCGCCGCCTACGTCGCGGGCGGTGCCGCCGGCTTGCAGGCGTACCTGGCCGCCAACTCCGGCGCGCTTGCGGCCTACGTCGCCGCCAACCCGACCGCCCTGGCGCAGTACCTGACGACCAACCCGGCGGCGCTCCAGGCGTACCTGTCGGGAAGCCCGGCGGGCGCCGCTGCGTATCTGTCAGCCGGCCCGGCCGCGCAGGAGGCGTACGTCCAGCAGAACGCCGCCGGCATCGCAGCCTACCTCGTCGGCAACCCGCCGGTCCTCTCCGCCTATCTGGCGACAAGCGCCGCTGCGAACCAGGCGTACCTCGCCGGCGGGGCGGCGGGGCTGGCCGCGTACCTGAGCGGCAGCCCCGCCGGCCTCGCGGCGTACGCCGCCGGGAACGCCACCGCTCTCCAGGGCTATCTTGCGGCCTACCCGACCGTCCTCGCGCAGTACCTCGCGGCCAGCCCGACGGTCCTGTCCCAGTACATCGCGGCGAACCCGGCGGCGCTGCAGATGTACCTCGCCAGCAGCCCGGCGGTCCTCGGCCAGTTCCTCACGGCAAGCCCGGCGGCGCTGCAGACGTACCTCACCAGCAACCCGGCCGTGCTCCAGGAGTACCTGACCGCCAACCCGGCCGTCCTCCAACAGTACCTGACCGCCAACCCGACCGCGCTCCAGACCTACCTGGCGGCCGGCGGCACCGGCGTCCAGCAGTTCGTCACTGAGGCGACGCTCGACCGGATGCGCGTCAACGTCACCCTCCCGGGCGACGGCAACGACGCGAGCGGCGGGCTCCTTTCGACATTCAACCTCGGCGGCGGGTTGTTCACCCAAACGTTGTCGGCGGACGAGCTGCGGTTCGTGGAGCAGGCCACCGCCGCCGGCGTCTCGCCCGGCGCGTACCGGCTGAACGTCACCATCGGCGGCGACAACAGCACGGTCGTCGGCGGCGCGCTCGGCAACTTCACCGCCACCGGCACCGGCGCGACCTTCGTCATCGTGGACCCGAGCCTGCTCGGCCTGCCGGACGGCGCCGCGGTCGGGGCGAACGGCGGCACGTTCACCGGCACCGGCACGAACGACACGTTCGTGTTCGTCGGCGGAGCCGGCGCGAGCGGGTTCGGGACCGTCACGCTGAACGAGCCGGCCGGCGCCACCGGCGTTACCGCCGATTTCTCGGCGTTCCAGGCCGGCGGGATCAGCCTGAATCTCGGGGCGGCCGGCGCGCAGGTGGTGAGCCCGAAGCTGACGCTCAGCCTGCCGGCCGGCGCGATGATCGCCAACGTCGTCGGAACCGCGGCCGACGACACCGTGATCGGCACCGGCGCCGCCGGCACGCTCCAGGGCTCCGCCCCGTCCAGCCCGAACCCCTACGCCCAGGCTGCCGTGCCGCCGGCCGCGACGGCGGACCAGTGGGTGTACGTGGACTTCTCCGGCGTCCCGATCCCGACCGTCGCGTCCGACCTGACCCGGAACCCGGTCGCGCTGGCGACCTATCTCGCCACGAACGCCGCCGCCGCCGCCGCCTACGCGGCCGGCGCTGCCGCCGGCCTGCTGGAGTACGTCCACGCGAACGCGGCGACGCTCGTGAACAGTGTGACGTTCCGGCAGTACGTCGCCACCACCGTGCCGCATCCGACGTATTCCGCCGCCGACCAGGCGACGATCTTGGCCGAACTCCGGCGTGTGTACCTGGCGTTCCCGTGGATCAAGTTCACGACCGACCTCGCCGCGGCCCAGGCGGTCGCCCCGGGCGGGTTCGTCACCCTGAAGTTCAACAGCACCCCGCAGCACGACGGTGCGTACAGCCCGGGCGGGTTGTCGAGCGAGGTCGATTTCGGGAACCGGACGCGCGGCACCACCGTGCAGGTGGACGTCAACGACTTCCTCGGCGCCGGTTACGGGCAGGTGGCGGACACGCCGGAGCACTTCCTGAACCTGTCGTGGACGGTGGCGGCGCACGAGGTCGGGCACACGCTCGGCCTGCAGCACAAGGAAGCGTTCGGGCCGATCGGCTTCGGCATCTCCAGCCCGCCCGGCGCCGACCGGTACTACCCGGCGTACACCGGGCGGGTCGGCGCCTTCGCCACGCAGACCGACTTGATGGCCTCGCCGGCGTCGGTCGGGTCAACCCTCGCCGACGCCGCCGGCGGCCGGGCCGAGCTCGGCGCCCGCGACGCCATCACCCTCGCGTTCGTCAACGGCGGCACCACCGTCGCCTCGACCGTCGCCGGGCCGCACGGGTGGGCCGACGTCGTCGCCCCGACGGTCGCCGCCCCGTCCGGGCCGCTGCCGGCGGTGACCGTTGAGGTCGACGGCACCCCGACCGCGGTCGCCGCCCAGCCGGTCAGCCTGTACACGCTGAACGTCCCCAACCCCGCCACCACCGGGCTGTTCAAGGGGATGCAGTTCGCCGTGTCGGCGGCGAACGTGGTCGGCTACATCGGCGGGAGCGAGGTGGTGCGGGATGCCGCCGGTAACCCGGTCCTCGTCCCCGCCTTCCCGGCGTCGGGGCCGCGGCCGAACGGGACCGCGAACTACGCCGCCGGCGCCGCGTTCACCCGCAGCGTCGCCAACTACTACACGTTCACCGGCCGCGGCGGCGACCTGATGAGCTTCCAGACGCTGTCCGCGTCGGTCACCTCGGTCCGCGACAAGCTCGACACGGTCATCACCGTCTACGGCCCGGACGGCCGGATGATCGCGTCGAACGACGACCAGTTCGAGCCGTCCGACTCGTCGGTCTACGACGTGACGCTGCCGGCGACCGGGACGTACACCGTCGAGGTGAAGGCGTTCGGGCTCGCGGAGGCGGTGTTCCTCGACCCGGAGTCGGACCACTACAACCCGGCGGCGTACTACTCGGCGCAGCACGGGACGTACCAGCTGTTCATGTACACGTTCGCCGCCTTCCATCCGACGAGCGGCACCGACAACGTTTTCACCGACACGCCGGTGGTCGCGTTCGCCGGCGGCCCGGCGCCGGCCACGAACGCCGCGACCGCCGACTTTAACATTGACCTGAGCGGCCGACAGTCGGCATTGGGTAACCTGACCCTACAGGCGAGCCTGGACGGCGGGGCGTTCGCGCCGGTCGCCGGCAACGCGCTGCACTTCACGAACCTCGCCGAGGGGGCTCACACGGTCCGGGTGCGGGCGTTCGCGGGCTCGACCCCGCTCGCCACGGGCTCCTTCGCCTGGGTGGTGGACACGACCGCGCCGACCGCGACCGTCACGGCGCAACCGCCGGCCCTCACGACCCACACCGCGGCGACGTTCGGCTTTGCCGGCAGTGACAACCTCACCCCGGCCGGCGGGCTGACCTTCCTGGTGAGCCTGGACGGCGGGGCGTTCACGCCGGCGACCGGCCCGGTGTCGTACTCCGGCCTCGCCAACGGTCCGCACACGTTCCGCGTCCAGGCGGTGGATCAGGCGGGCAACACGAGCGCCGTCGCGGCCTACTCGTGGACCGTCACCCCGCCGCCGGCCCCGACGATCACGGCAGCCGCGCCGGTGTACACCGACACGACCAACAGCTACTCGTTCACCTTCGCCGCGGCCGGCGCGCCGGCCTTCCAGGTGAGCCTCGACGGCGACCCGTTCGTGGCGGCGGGGGGCGCCCTGACACTGGCGAACATCCCCGTCGGTGTGCACACGCTCCAGGTCCGGTACTTCGACGCCACCGCGGCGAATACCAGCGCCACGGCCACCTACTCGTTCACGGTCAGCCTGGCGTCGGTGCCGACCGTGTCGGTGAGTGCCCCCGGCGGCGTCTACACCGGGCTCCCGTTCACCGCGACCGGGACCGTGACCGACGCGGCTGGGTCGGTCTCGACCGACATCGGGGGCGGCGGCGCGCCGGTGGTGCCGACGTTCACCTACTATGCGGGCACCTCGGCGACCGGGGCCCCGCTGGCGGGCGCGCCGGTGAACGCCGGCACGTACACGGTGCTCGCGAGCTACCCCGGCAGTTCGCCCGCCGCCGCGACCTTCACCATCACCCCGGCCCCGCTGACGATCACGGCCGCGGGCGCGACGAAGGCCTACGACGGCACCACCACCTCGACCGCTGCCCCGACGGTCTCCGGACTGCGGGGCTCCGACAGCGTGACGGGGTTGACCCAGACGTTCGTGTCGCGGAACGCGCTCGGGGTCGGGCAGAGCGCGCTGGCGGTGACCGGGTACGCGATCCACGACGGGACCGGTGGGCAGAATTACGTCGTGACGGTCGTCACCGCCGCCGGCACGATCACCCCGCGGGCTGTCGCCGTCACCGTCGGCAACGCCACCCACGTCTACGGCGCAACGGCCGATCTCGCCGGTGCCCTGCCGGCGACGTTCGCCACCGGGGTGGGCGGCGAGCGGCTGGCGTTAACCTACGCCAGCACCGGCAACACGCCGGCCGCCGCGGTCGGCAGTTACGCCCTCGCCGCCGCTGTGGGCAACGGGTCCGGGCTCGCCTCGAACTACGCCGTGACCGTGACCGCCGGCGCCCTGGCCGTCACCCCGGCGCCGCTGACCGTCGCGGCGTCGAGCGCGTCGAAGTTCTACGGGGCAGCAGTGCCGGCGCTGGCGGTGACGTACAGCGGGTTCGTGAACGGCGACACCGCCGCGAGCCTGACGACGGCGCCGACCGTGTTCACGACGGCCGGCACCGGCAGCGCGGTCGGCACCTATTCGGTCGCTGCGGCGGGCGCGGCGGCCCAGAACTACACGATCACCTACGCCGCCGGCACGCTGAGTGTCCTGGCGGCGCCGCTCGTCGTTACCGCGACCAGCCTGTCGGCGGTTTACGGGTCGGCCGTCCCGGCGCTGACCGTGAGCTACAGCGGGCTCGTCAACGGCGACACCGCCGCGAGCCTGGGCGCGCTGCCAGTCGTCACCACGACGGCAACCGCGGGCAGCCCGGTCGGGTCGTACCCGCTCACCGCGGGCGGCGCGGCCGGCGGCAACTACGCGATCACCTACACCGCGGGCACGCTCACCATCACCCCGGCCGCGCTAACGGTCACCGTGCCGGCCGCGGAGCAGGTGTACGGGCGGCCGGCGCCGACCCCGACGCCGGTGTTCACCGGCCTCGTCCCGCAGGACCAGACCAACGGCACGGCTGCTGTCTTCGCCGCGCAGCTGAAACTCACCGCGTCCACCACTCCGACCAGCAACGTCGGGAACAACTACGCCATCACCGCGTCCGGGATCACGACCCCGAACTACACGGTCACCTACGTGCCGGGGAGCCTCCGCGTCGTCCCGGCGCCGCTGACGGTCATGGTGGACGCCAACCCCGGAACGCCCGCCCAGGACGCCTTCACCCGATCCGCCGGGGTCGCCAACCCGGCCTTCACCGTCCGCTACGCCGGATTCGCCAACGGGGAGTCGGCCGCCAACCTTTCCGGCGCGCTCTCGGTCACGACCACGGCCACGGCCGGCAGTCCGGCCGGCACCTACCCGGTGACTGCCGGCGGGCTGACCTCGCCCAACTACACCATCACCTACGTCGCCGGCAGTCTGGTCGTGGTCTCCGGGGCGACCACGACGACACTCGTTTCAAACTCCACCAACGCTACGTCCTTCTTCGGCCTGAGTACCACGTACACCGCCACCGTCGCCTCCGCCTACGGCACGCCGACCGGGACCATCGCCGTCTACCTCGACGGCGCCGGGGCCCCCGCGGCGACGGTCGCGTACACCGGCACGCCGGTCACGATCACGCTCCCGCTCCTCGCCGTCGGCACGCACTCCCTCGTCGCCACGTACACCCCGGGCTCGGCCGCGTACCTGGTCAGCAGTTCGAGCGCGACCCCCCAGGTCGTCCGCGAGTCGGTGTTCGTGCTGAATGGGAGTGGGGCGGCGGCGCTGAACCTGTCCGGCAATGCCAACCTGAGCATCGACCAGGGGCGTGGGCTGCTCATGGTCGATTCCACCTCGGCCTCGGCGGTCACCGCCTCCGGCAACGCGATCGTGAGCGCCGCGAGCGTGCGGATCGTCGGCAACAAGGCCCTCTCCGGGAACGCCAACCTCGGCCCGAACGTCGTCACGGGTGCGGCCGCCGTGGCCGACCCACTGGGAAGCCTGCCTGTACCGAGTCTGGCCGTCCCCGCGGCGGTGCCGGCCGTCAACCTGAGCGGCAACTCGTCGCTGACCATCAACCCGGGCGTCTACTCGCAGATCAACGTCTCCGGGAACGGGAAGCTCACTCTCAACCCGGGCGTCTACGTCATCACCGGCGGCGGGTTCACCGTCGGCGGGAACGGCCAGGTCACCGGCACCGGCGTGATGATCTACAACGCCGGCAGCAACTACGGAACGGCGGCGACGGCGGGCACGTTCGGGGGCGTCACCTTCAGCGGGAACGGGACCGTCAGGCTCACGCCGCCGTCGACCGGCCCCTACGCTGGCGTCATCCTGTTCCAGTCGCGCGACAACACCCGGGCCCTCTCGTTCAGCGGGAACGCGCTGCTGGTCGACGGCGCGGTCTACGCCAAGGCCGCGCTGTTGAGCGTCAGCGGCAACGGCAAGCTCGGCGGGTCCGCGGTCGTCAACCAGTTGCAAATGGCGGGCAACGCGCTCAGCACCCTGGAAATCGCCGGCCAGGGCGGGGAGGCCGTCAGTCACACCGCGGGGACGCTGGTGGCCGGTAACGTCCTCCTCTACGTGGACGCCGCCGCCGGCTTCACGCCCGACCAACTGGCCCGGGTGGATGACACCCTGTTGGCCATCAACCTGGTGACGACCCCCTACGGCGTCACGGTCACGCTGGTCGCCGACGTGGAGAGTTCCACGGCCGTGCTGACGGCGGCCGCGACCACGGCGGCAGGCGGCCCGGAGGCGGGCATTCTCGGTGTGTGGCACAACAACACCGTCACGCTGGTCTCGGGCTGGGACTGGTACGCCGGCGCCGACCCCGCGACCGTCACGAGTACCGCGTTCGACTTCGAGACCGTCCTCATGCACGAGCTCGGGCACGCGATGGGGCTAGGCCACAGTGAGGACGCCGCGTCGGTCATGTACTCGGAACTCGCGACGGGGGTGGCGCGGCGGACCCTGACTGCCGCGGACCTCAACATCGCGGAAGTCGGCGACGACGACGGCCCCGACGCGCTCGTGGCGTCCGTCGGTCATGCGGCCGGGTCTACGTTGGTTCGAGCGGACCGCCCGGCGGGGAACGAGTTGCCCGGCCGGACCGAGGGACCGGCCGTCGGGTCGGCGGGCGTGACCGTGCGCCGGGACGAGGACGCGGTTCCCGCCGTCGCCGGGCCCGCCCGCGGCGTAGCCGTGATTCAACTGCCGCCCGCTAGGTCCGGGCTCGACGCAGTGCCCGACAGCTCGAGCCGCCCGGCCGGGCGCCCGGCTGCCGAGCGCCCGCCGAGTGTCGAACCGGTGCCCGAACCCGCCCGGCCGAAGACACCGGCCACCCCCGCCCCGACCGGAGCGCCGGTGGCCGGTACAGGGGTCGATCGGCCGCCCGCGTGGGACGAAGCGGATTGGTTCGTGATCGCGGTCGACGTGTGACCTGACGTCCGGCTCTTTCGCCCTTTTGGTGCTACTTGGGGCGGTTCGGGACTCGAACCCGGCGCGGGGAAGGTCGGTGGCGGCCTTTTCGAGGCGAATTGGGGCGGTTCGGGGGAGATTGGGGGCGGACATCTTTGGTGCTACTTGGGGCGGTTTGGTGCGAGTTGGGCCAGGTCGGGCCTCGCACCGCATACCATTCCACGCCATCCGTCCAACTCGGTGTGGAATGCGCCACGCGGCAGCCGTCGACCGCGCATCGCTGCACGGTCGGGCGGTCGCCGGTGGGCGGGTGTCGGGTTCCGGCGCAGCCCCCCAGTCCGGCCGCTCGTGCCGTGGGGGTCGCAGGGAAGCCCTGCTCGGTCGCCCGGACGACCGCCCCCGCGGACGCACCAGAACCGTGCACCCCGCGCGGCTAACGGACTGGAGGAAGAACACGGTCCGGGTGTGTGCCCCGAGTCAGAAATCCTCTGCCGCGGTCCGGGCCGCGGGCAGGGCCGGTGGGGCCACACCCGACACCTCATCGAAGTGTACCGGCCGAGTTGCCTGCCCGCGCCCGGTCGAATACCCGACACCAGCCGATCGACGGACCACTACTTCGCCCGCTCGGCCCGCCACCGCGCCGCCTCGGCGGGGCGATTTGTGGCGGCGTAAAGATCGACCAGCCGGTCGATCGCCTCGGGCAGGCGGTCCCTGCCGATCGGTGGGATCGCGGCCTCCCGCGCCTTCATGCCGTGGTAGCCCTTGAGCAGCAGCGGCTCGGCGTCGGCGTACTTCTGCTGACCGAGTAGCACGCCGCCGAGCATCGAGTACGTGTTGAACGTCGGCCACGACTCCGGCTGCTCCTTCACCCGGATCGCCAGGCACTCGCGGAGGACCGTCTCGGCCTCGACCAGCTGCCCGGCTTCGTGGAACGCCTTGCCGCACTGGGCGAGCGCGAAGGCCAGTTGCGGGCGGTCCCCGGCGTGCTCGCGGCGGGCCTCCGGGAGTCTGCCCCGGTAATAGGCGGCGCAGCCGGCCCGGGCGACGTTCAGCACCTCCGCCACGTCGGCCCACAGCGCCTCGAACGCCTTCCGCTCGTCGGCCGGGAGGCTCGCCCGCGCCGCCGCGTCGCAGACGCCGGCCAACTGCGGGTCACGGGCCCAGCCGCTCAAGACGGCCGCGACCTCCTCCCGGTCCCGCGGCGGGCACGCCGCGAGGTGCCGGCGCCAGGCGGCCGTCTCGGCCGTCAGCCAGTCGAGTGCCTGCCGGCGGAGCGCCGCGGAGTCGGCCGGGGCGCCGGCGGCGGCCATCCCGGCGGCGCGGGCGGCGTGGTAGCGGAGCCGGGTGGCGCGGTCGTCGCCGAGCGCCGGGTCATCGGCCAGAGCATCGCCCCACAAGCGGGCGGCGGTGGCGAACCGGCGGTGGGCGTGGGCGAGCCGGGCGACGCGCACCCGGTCGGCGCTGGTGGCGGGCGCGGCGGCGATCAAGCGGTCGATGAACGGCTCGGCCCGCGCCGTCGTGTCCCGCTCGAACCCGGGCGTGGCGTCCCAGACCCAGACCCGGCCGTCGCTCCCGGCCGCGGCCAGCTGCGCCCCGCCCGGGTGCCACGCGACGTCGTGGAACATCCCGTGGTCGCCCCGGATCGCGAACGCCTCCTCGCCGGTCCGCGGGTCCCACAGCCGCACCGAGTTGTCGATCCCCGCCGACACCACCCGCGACCCGTCCGGGCTCCAGCCGACGGCGTCCACCCAGTCGTTGTGGCCGCTCATCGTGCGGAGCCTCGCACCCGTCGTCGCGTCCCACAGGGCGACGAACCGGTCGGTCCCGGCCGAGGCGAGTTGCTTGCCGTCCGGGCTCCACGCCACGCAGAAGACCCCGCTCCGGTGGCCCGCCATGTGGACCAGTTCGGCGCCGGTCGGGCTCCACACCCTCACGAGCCCGTCGTACCCCGCGGACGCGAGGCGGTCGCCCTGCGGGCTCCAGGCCAGCCCGCGGGTCCCCCCGTTGTGCGCCTTGAACTCGTGGAGCACCGCCGCCGGTCCGACTCCGGTGGCCACGCGGATCGACCCGTCGTTCGCGCCGGCGGCCAGGCGGGTGCCGTCCGGGCTCCACGCCACCGCCCACACCATGCCGCGGTCGGCGGGGAAGGCGAAGACCTCCCGGCCGGCCGCCGCGTCCCACACCTTGGCTTTCCCGTCCAGGCCGGCGGACGCGAGCCGCGTCCCGTCCGGGCTCCACGCGATCGAGCGGATCTGTCCGAACTGGGCGTTGACCGGGTGGTCGGTATGGGCCTTGAAGGACGCGACCTCGGCGCGCGTGGCCGGGTTCCAGACCCGGACCAGGCCGTCGTCGCCGGCCGAGGCGAGGCGGGTGCCGTCCGGGCTCCACGCCACCGCCGTCGCGCGCGGCGGGTGCCCCGGCAGCGTGACCACCTCCTGGCCGCGGGTCGCGTCCCAGGCCTTGACGGTGCCGTCGTTCGCGGCCGACGCCAGCCGGCCGGCCGGTCCCCACGCCAGTCCGGTCACGGTGGCGATGTGCCCGCGGAAGACCTGCAGCTCGCGGCCGGTGGCCGCGTCCCACAACTTCACCGTCTCGTCGAAGCCTCCGGTCGCCAGCCGCTTCCCGCCCGGCTCCCACGCCGCCACCGTCACCCCGTGCGAGTGACGGAGCGGGCCGAGTACCAGTTGCCGCGTGGCGACGTCCCAGACCCGGGTGGCGAAGTCCTCGCCGGCCGCGGCGAGGCGGGTGCCGTCCGGGCTCCACGCGACCCGGTAGACCGTGGCGACCGGCCCGGGCAGCGTGGCGACGGGGTCACCGGCGCGCGTGCCCGAGACCGTCACCGTCCCGTCGTGGTGACCGGTGGCAAGCCGCGCGTCGCCCGGACCCCACGCCGCCGCACTCACGCCGTCCGGGTGGACGATCCGGTCGGTCACACGACCCGCGGCGGCGTCCCAGACCGTGATCTTCCCGTCCGTCCCGAAGGCGGCGAGCCGGCGGCCGTCCGTGCTGTACGCCACGGACACTACGGGGGACGTGTGGTCCCGGAGGACGGGGAGCTGCTCCCGACCGGAATCCGCGTCCCAGACGCGGACCGTGCCGTCGTTGAACCCCGCGGCGAGCTTGGCCCCGTCCGGGCTCCAGCCGAGCCAGTCGCTCCCCCAGAACGCGACGCGCGGCGCGGGGCCGGTCAGCGTCCGCGCCACCCGCTCGCGGCCGACGTCCCAGACCCGGATCAGCCCGGTCGGGGTGCCCTCGGCGAGGCGGTTGCGGGCGGCGTGCCACGCGAGGGCCGTGACCCGCGAGCGCGCCCCGACCTCGACCTCGACCTCGACCTCGACCAGCGGGCGCACGGCCTGGTGTTCGAGCGAACGGAGGTAGAACCACTCCCACCCGCGCCGGTCGGGCGCCGCGCCGGCCGGGAGCCAGCCGGCGAGCACCCCGCGCATGTGCCCGAGCCCGCGGTGCTCCCGCCACGACTGCCCGGCCAGGTGCATCTGCGCGTAGTAGAGGTTCTCCCGCGTCACCTCCGCCTGCCGGTCGGCGCGGTCGCGCTCGACCGTCGCGGCCTTCTCCCCGGCCTCGGCCCGGGTCCGCTCGCCGACCGCGATCGCCGCCTGCGCCTGCGCCTCCTTCTCCCCGGCCTCGGCCCGGGTCCGCTGCCCCTCGGCCCGGCTCTGCTCGCCGCGGGCGATCCACTCCTGCCGCCGGGCTTCGACCAGCCCCCACGTCGTCCCGGCGACCCCGGCCACGAGCACCGCCAGGACCAGCCCCGCCCCGAGGACCTGTCCCTTGTGCCGGCGGACGAACTTGCGGAGCCGGTAGCCGGCGCTCGACGGCCGGGCCTCGATCACCTCGTCCGCCAGGTACCGCTCGACGTCCCGGGCCAGCCCGTTGGCCGTGGCGTACCGCCGCGTCCGGTCCTTCTCCAGACACTTCATCACCACCCAGTCGAGTTCGCCGCGGAGGACCGCCATCAACTTCCGCGGGTCGGTCTGGCGGAGGGCCGCGAGCGACGCCCGGGCCGCGTCCGACGACAGGCGCGTCGAGGGCTTCAGCGGCTCCTCCTCCTGGATGGCGCGGATCATCTCGGCGAGCCCGGCTTTCCTCAGCCGCGCGGCGTCCATCGGGCGCGAGCCGGTGAGCAGTTCGTACAGGATCACCCCGAGCGAGTAGACGTCGGCCCGGGTGTCGACGTCCGCGCCGGAGAAGCCGGCCTGCTCCGGCGCCATGTACTCGAGCGTGCCGACGACCGTGCCGAACCGCGTCGCCACCGACTCGTCGGTCACGCCGCCGCCCGTCGCCTTCGCCACCCCGAAGTCGATCACCTTCGGGACCGGGCGCCCGTCGATGAGTGTGACCAGGATGTTGGCCGGCTTCAGGTCGCGGTGGACGATCCCCTTCTGGTGCGCGTGTTGCACCGCCCGGCAGATCGGCACGAAGAGTTCCAGCCGTTCCCGGAGGGTGAGCCGGGCCTCGTCGCAGAACGTGTTGAGCGGGAGGCCGTTGACCAACTCCATGACGAAGAACGGCTGGCCGGTCGGGGTGAGGCCGCCGTCGAGCACCCGGGCGACGTTCGGGTGCTCCATCACCGCCAGCGCCTGCCGCTCCTGCTCGAACCGGGCCAGGAGCGCCCGGGAGTCCATCCCCAGCTTGATGACCTTCAGCGCGACCCGCCGCTTGACCGGCACCGTCTCCTTCGCCACCCACACCTCGCCCATCCCCCCCTCGCCGATCTTCTCCTGCAGCGTGTACCGGCCGGCGATCACTATGCCCGGGGCCAGCCCGGGGGCGACCGGGGCGGCCGCCGTCGTCCCGCCGAACGTGCCGGTCGCCCCGTCGGGGACATGCTCCCCGGTCGGCGCCGCGTCCGGGTCGGCCCCGCGGTGCGCGCCCGTCGTCGTGTGGGCGGGGAGTTCGAGGAAGCTGCCCGCGTCGGCGTAGGCGCGCAGCAGCGCCTCGACCCTCAGCCGTACGTCCGGCGCCCCGGCACAGGCGGCGTCGAGGTAGGCGGCGCGCTCGGCGGGGGAGGCGAGGTCCAAGGCGCGGTCGAAGACGGCTTTCACGCTCGGCGTGGGCGCGGGCATGACGAGACCCCTGCGGCGGACTGCCGGGGTTCAATGCGAAATCGGCCGCCCGGACGCGCCACCCGCCCGGCACTTTTCCCCCGGCCGGCCCGGTCAGCCCGGGCGCTCCAACTCCTGGAACAGCCACGCCTTGGCGTAGGCCCAGTGGCGGTCGGCGGTCCGCACCGAGATGCCCAGCGCCTCGGCCGCCTCCGCGACCGTGAGCCCGGCGAAGTAGCGCAGGTTGACCACCGCCGCCACCGCCGGTTCCTCCACCCCGAGCCGGGTCAGGGCGTCGTCGAGGGCGACCAGATCCTCGCGCGGGTGCGGGGCCACGACCGCGGCGGCGTCGAGGTCCACCCGCTGCCGGTCACCGCCGTGCTTGACGGCCTGCTTGCGCCGGGCCGAGTCCACCAGGATGCGGCGCATGGCCTCGGCGGCGGCGGCGAAGAAGTGGCCGCGGCCGTCGAACTGCTGGTCGCCGACGAGCCGCAGGTACGCCTCGTGGACGAGCGCCGTGGCGTTGAGCGTGTGGCCGGGCGCCTCGGCCGCCATGCGCGCCGCGGCCAGCGACCGCAGCTCGTCGTAGACGAGCGGCAGCAACTGGTGCGCGGCCTGGCGGTCGCCCGCCCGGGCGGCGTCGAGCAGCCGAGTCACTTCAGACATGCCGCATATTTTAACCGCCGTGCGACCGCGGGCAACTCGAATGTGGTGCGGCGCGCGACTGACGGTGCGTCCGGGTCACCGCCGGTCGAGTACCTCCCGCACCTTCTGGGCCAGGGCGACCGCGGTGAACGGCTTCTGTAGGAAGTTCACGGCCTCGTGGAGGATGCCCTGCCGGACCACCGCGTCGTCCGTGTACCCCGACACGAACAGCGCCCGGACCCCGGGATGCCGCTCGGCCACCCCATCGGCCACGGCCCGGCCCCCGGCCCCCGGCATGACCACGTCCGTCACGAGCAGGTGGATCGGGCCGGGGTGCTCGTCCGCGAGCCGCACCGCCCCGGCCCCGTCGGCCGCCTCCAGCACCGTGTACCCGCGGCCGGCTAGGATGTGCCGGGCCAGCGACCGGACCCCGTCCTCGTCCTCCACCAGCAAGATCGTCTCCGTCCCCGACGGGGCGACCGGGGCGCCGGACCGCACCCGGCCCCCCTGCGCCCGGTCCCCGACCCGGGGCAGGTGTACGGTGAACGTCGTCCCGGCGCCGACCGCCGTGTCCACCCCGAGGTGCCCGCCGGCCTGCTCGACAATCCCGTGCGCGGTGGCGAGTCCGAGCCCGGTCCCCTTTCCCGGCCCCTTGGTGGTGAAGAACGGCTCGAAGATCCGCGCCCGCACCTCGGGTGTCATCCCACACCCGGTGTCCGACACGGCCAGCACGACGTGCGGCCCCGGCTGTGCCCCGACGTGACGCTTCGCGTCGTCGTCGTCGAGGTCCGCGTTCCGGGTCTCGACGGTCAACCGCCCCCCGGCGGGCATGGCGTCCCGGGCGTTCACGGCCAGGTTCATGAGAACCTGCTCCATTTGTCCGGGGTCGGCCCGGACGGTCCCCAGGCCGGGGGCAAGGGCGGTGACCAGTCGGACGTCCTCCCCGATGAGCCGGCGGAGCATCTTCTCGGCGTCGGCCACGACCGCGTTCAGGTCCAGCGCCTGCGGGGCCAGCACCTGTCGGCGGCTGAACGCGAGCAACTGCCGGGTCAGTCCGGCCGACCGCTCCCCGGCCTGCCGGACCTCCTCGAGCAGGTCGCGCGACGGGTCGTCCGGCGCCAGCCCGTCGAGGAGCAGGTCGCTGTACCCGTTGATGATGGTGAGGAGGTTGTTGAAGTCGTGGGCCACGCCCGCCGCCATCTTGCCGACCACTTCCATCTTCTGGGCGTGCCGGACCTGAGCTTCCAAAGCCTTTTGCTCGGTCACGTCGCTGAGGATTTCGATCACGCCGCTCAAGGTGCCGTCCGCGAGGTACACCGGCGCGGTCGAGATGACGACGTCGCGGACGGAGCCGCCGCGGGTCCGGACCCGGGCTTCCAGCCCGGTGGCGGGGCGCGCGGGCTGGGCCGGCTGTGACGCGGCCGGGGCGTCCGCCGGCGTGACCGGCGTAGGGCGCCCCAGTACGTCGTCCGCCGGCCACCCGAGCATCCGCTCCGCGGCCCGGTTCCACAGCCGGACGGTGCCGTCGGGGGCCGTCATCGCCACGGCGAGCGGGGCCGCCTGGATGAGCGACTGGAGGGTCTGGTTCGAGGCGCGCAGCTCCGCCTCCGCCCGGCGCCGCTGCGTGGTGTCCCGGGCGGTGGCGTAGACGAGCCGTCGGGCCTGGTCCGTGACCGCCCGCCAGGAGAGCCACTTGACCCCCCCGTCCCGGCAGAGGTAGCGGTTCTCGAACTCGAGCGTGGTCCCCCCGCTCGCGGCGAGCCGCTCGGCCTCCGCCGCGGTGCGGGGGTGGTCGTCCGGGTGGACGAACTCGATGTAGGGGCGGGCCAACAGCTCGCCGACCGGCCAGCCGAGGGTCGCCTCCCAGGCGGCGTTCAGGAACTTGAACCGCCCGTCGAACCCGGCGATGCACATCATGTCCAGGGAGAGGGTGAAGAACCGGTTCCGCTCCTCCTCGATCCGCTGCTTCTCCTCGGCCAGCCGCCGCTTCTCCAGCGCCTGCGTGACCGCCTGCCCGAGGCGGGCGAGGCGGTCCTTGAGCAGGTAGTCCACGGCCCCGCACTTCATGAACTCGACGGCCCGCTCGTCGTTCATCGACCCGGTGACGACGATGACCGGGATGTCCAGCCCCCGCTCCTTCACGAGTGCGATCGCCCGCATCGCGTCGAACCCCGGGGTGAACCCGTCGGCCAGGATGACGTCGAAGTCCGGGCGGAGGCGGGCGAGGTAGTCGCCCTCCGTGTCCACCCGCTCCCACTCCGGGTCGAACCCGATGCGGCGGAGCTCGTGGACCATCAGCTTCGCGTCGCGGGGCTCGTCCTCGAGGATGAGAACCCGCAGTCGGCCGGCCATCGCTCCCCCCTGCCTGGGCCCGTCGCCCGCACCCCGCCGCGCCCGTCAGGCGGTCGGCGGCTGGTTGATCATCAGCCAGTAGAAACCGAGTTGCCGGGTGACCTCCAGGAACTGGTCGAAGTCCACCGGCTTGACGATGTAGCTGTTCACCCCCAGGCGGTAACACTTCTCGATGTCCGGCTCCTCGCGCGACGAGGTGAGGACGACCACGGGGAGGGTCCGCGTCCGCGGGTCCGAGCGGAGCCGCTCCAACACCTCGGTGCCGTCGAGGAGGGGGAGCTTGAGGTCGAGCAGCACCACCTTCGGTCGCTGGGTCACGTCCCGGCCGGCGAACGGGCCGGTCCCGAGCAGGTAGTCCAGCGCCTCCACCCCGTCCCGGGCCACCTGCACGGCGTTCGCCAGGTTGTGCTTCCGGAAGGCGTGGAGGGCCAGCCGGAGGTCGTTCGGGTTGTCCTCGACGAGGAGGATGTCGGCCGGGTTACTGCTCACCACCCGCCCCCCGCAGCGTGAAGAAGAACGTCGCCCCCTCGCCCGGCCGCGCGTCCGCCCAGACCCGCCCGCCGTGCCGGTGGACGACCCGCTGGACGATGGCCAGCCCGACCCCGGTGCCCTCGAACTCTTCGGCCCGGTGCAGCCGCTGGAAGACGCCGAACAGCTTGTGGGCGTACCGCATGTCGAACCCGACCCCGTTGTCCCGCACGAAGTACGTGACCTCCCCGGCCTCGGCGGCGGAGAACCCGACCTCGACCCGCGCGGCCGCCGCCTTCCGGCTGTACTTCAGGGCGTTGGCCAGGAGGTTGACCCAGACCTGTTTGAGCAAGGCCACGTCACCCGTACACGGGGGCAGGTCCGCCACGACCAGTTCCACCTGCCGCCCTTCCCGCTCCGCCCGGAGCTCCTCCAGACACTGCCGCACGACCTCGCCCGTCCGCACCGGCTGCGCCCGGATCGGCTGCCGGCTGAGGCGGGCGAACGCGAGCAGGTCATCCACGAGCTGACCCATGTGGCGGGCGCCGGCGCGGACGTCCTGGAGGTACTCCTTGGCCTCGTCCGGCAGGGAGTGGGCGAAGTCTTCGAGGAGGATGCGCGAGAACCCGTCGATCGACCGCAGCGGGGCGCGCAGGTCGTGCGAGACGGAATACGAGAACGCCTCCAACTCCTGGTTCGCGGCGGCCAGCTGGGCGTTCGCCTCGTGCAGCCCCGCCTCGGCCCGCGCCCGCCCGGCCTCCGCCCGGAAGACGGTGGCAGCGACCCACCAGAAGACCGACGTGAAGACCACGAAGTACGTCAGCCCGAACACCCAGCCGACGAGTTCCGAGTCGATGCCGGCGCCGCGCAGGGCCAGCCGCACCCCGCCGACGGCCAGCGGGACCAGGATCGGGGTCAGGAGGAGCCGCCGGACCAGGACGCCGCCGCCGCCGCCGCTGAGGAGGATGGCGGGGAAGCCGGTGTCGGGGCGGGCGCACAGGGCGCCGGCGCACAACAAGCCCCCGAGCAGTGCGGCCCCCAGTGCCATCCCGGCGTCGGGGGGTGAGGTGATCCGGTACGCGGCCGGGACGCCGAAGGCGTACCCGGTGAGCACGAGGAAGACGGCGTGCCCGGCCAGCAGGGCGAGGCACTGGCCCGGCGGCGGGCCGCGGCGCGGCCGGACGTCGAGCGAAAACAGGGCGGAGCCGAGCAGGAGGAGCGTCAGGCCCGTGTGGAACGACGGCAGGACGGCGTCGTTCGGCGTCGCGCCGGCCCCGGCAAGGAAGCGGTCGGTGCCGAGGGTTCCGTAGGCGAAGTGGTCTACGAGAATCAGGAGGCCGACGAGGGCGGCACCGGCCGCACACGCCCCGGCGACGAGCCGGCGGGGGCGCGAGAGGGCTTCCCGCCGCAGAAGCCCCAGCGCGACCCCGGCGAGGGTCAGAGCGATGGCGGCGGCGGGCGTGAACCGCGGCCGGCCGGTCGTAATCCCGTTCGGGTACGGGCGGTCGAGCCACTCGCCCAACAGAATGGCGGGGCCGGCCGCGGAAGCGGCCAGACTGGCGACGAGGGTCACGGCCGGAATCGCCCGGCGGAAGAACGGCATGGGCTTGGAGTTCACGGACACCTTAAAGGCCGGGCCGTCGGTTCGCTTGCACCGGCGGGGCGGGGGGCTTGTTACTGGCGGGTGGTGCTCGGGATGTCGAAGTCGAAGACCGCACGGCCCGGTACGACTTCCACGTACAGCGGCGTTTGGGCCACGCTGCTGTAGGCCGCCGGCACCCGCGCGCGCTTGTCCTTCGCCTTGCCCGGCCGGAGAGCCGGCCGGGCAAGTGGCCCCGGCACGCGCACGCCGGCCACGGCGTCGAGCGGCGCGACGGCCGTGATGTCGATGACGCACACACGGGTCGGGCCGACGATCGTGCCCGTCCGGTCGGCCTGGTCGCAGAACAGCCTGTAGCGCCCGAGCTCGTCGGTGTAAGCCGCCGCCCGGGGGCCGCGGTTCCCCTTGTCGGAGTCGGGCAGAAACACGACCTCGACCTCCGGCAGCGGCTTGCCGTTCAAGGTCACGACCCCTTCCACTTCGACGAACGTCGGGGCGCGGCCGCACCCGGTTGCGACGAGGCCGGCCAGGGCGACGACGCCCGGCCCGTACCACCGGGTCCGGTCGCGGCCGGTCAAGGGAGTGGGACTGTTTCGACGCACGACCGAAGCCCCTGGGCGCCGCGCCGGCCGCGGCTCAAAAGTCGGAAACGGGCTCGCCCCCGGCCCGGGTGGTGAGTTTCGTCAGGATGTCGAGGGGAAGAGACTCCCGCAGGAACCGCACCGAGCCGTCGCACATCACGACGTTGCAGCCGCCCCCGTGCGCGCTGCCGTAGGCCCCCCACCGCTTGTTCATCAAGTCCGTCAGGGTGCTCCCCGCCGGCGGGGTGGTTTCCACGTCCGCCGGCAGTACCCAGTTGATCTGCACGAGCGGCAGTCGAAGGTGATACCACCCGCCGAAGATCCAGCCCGAGAAGTACCCGCCGAGGTCCGTGCCGGGGGCCAGGTACTTCCAGCGCGGTTCGTGGTTGTTCCGCTCGCCGAAGAGGAGCGTGCCGGACGAGCCGTCGGCAATGCCCGCCAGGGTCACCCGCGAGTTGTAGTAGATGACCCCGTCCCGGACCGGCGGCGTGACCCCGTCGGCCGGCAGCGGCCGGGTGCTGTAGTTGACCCCGTAACTGCTCAGGCCGACGGCCGCGTCCGCCGGCGCGGGCCAGACGTACCGGCTCCCGACCAGCCCGTCCGCCGGGCAGAGCAGAACCGGGATCACCTGTGCGTTCGGCGCCCGGTCCGCGCCCCCCGCGTTACTACCCCACCCGGCGACGTAGCCGGGGGTACTGGGGCTGGTCCAGACCCGGTAGAGGTTGTCCTGCTCGAGGTGGGGCATGAGCGGGGCCACCCACGTCATGTACCCGGCGTTCGGGTCGGTCGTGTCCCACGACCCGTAGTACGCCTGCTGCGCCGGGCTCACGAGCGCGCCCGCGGCCGGGAGCCGCTGGTACGTGTCGTGGTGGCCGTGGGCGGCAAGGCCGAGTTGCTTGATGTTGTTCTGGCACCGGGTCCGGGCCGCGGCCGCCCGGACCCTCTGGACGGCGGGCAGGAGGAGGCCGACGAGGACGGCGATGATCGCGATTACCACCAACAATTCGATCAGCGTGAACGCGGCCCGGCGGGGGGAATGACAAGCCGGCATGAGCGACTCCGGCGGGGGATGAGGCGGTGCGCGGGGGGTTAACGCAGGGGCATATATGTCACACGATTGTTAGAGGCGTCCACTCTGATAAAGAGTTTAGCACGCGTCGGGCGGCCAGGCAAACCGGCGCATGCCGCGCCGGCGTCGCCGGCGTGCTCGTCAAGGTGGCGAAGATGTCGTCCGCCGACTGCCACCCCAAGTACGGCTGACCGGCGTACGGGGGAGTGGGGTCCGTGGGGGGCGGCGGCGATACGATACCGCCACCCGCGCCCCACACGGAACCCGCTCATGTCCGCGCTCCTCGACCGCTTCCTCCGCTACGTCCGCATCGACACCCAGGCCGACGACCGCACCACCGCCTACCCGAGCAGCCCCGGCCAGCTCGTGCTCGGCAAGCTGCTGTGCGACGAGCTCCGCGCCCTCGGCCTCGCCGACGCCCGGCAGGACGGGCACGGCCTCGTCTTCGCCACCGTCCCCGGGACCGTGCCCGGCGCGCCGACGATCGCGTTCAACGCCCACATCGACACGAACCCCGAGAACTCGGGGAAGGACGTGAACCCGCAGGTGATCCGCGACTACCGCGGCGGCGACCTCGTGCTGCCGAAGGACACGTCGAAGGTCATCCGCGTCGCCGACAACCCGGAGCTCGCGGCGCTGGTCGGCAAGACGATCATCACCACCGACGGCACCACGCTCCTCGGCGCGGACGACAAGGCCGGGCTCGCCGTCATCATGGAGGCGGTGCGGACGCTGGTTGAGACTCCGGCGATCCCGCACGGGCCGGTGGCGGTGGTGTTCACCTGCGACGAGGAGATCGGCCGCGGCGTACTACACCTGGAGCCGGCCATGCTCGGCGGCGCGGTCGCGGCGTACACGCTCGACGGCATGGGCACCGCCGAGATCGAGGACGAGACGTTCTCCGCCGACGCCGCCACGGTCACCATCACCGGCGTGAACATCCACCCGTCGATCGCCAAGGGGCGGATGACGAACGCGGTCCGCCTCGCGGGGATGCTTCTCGACCGCCTGCCGAAGCGCCGCCTGAGCCCCGAGACGACCGCCGGCCGCGACGGCTTCCTCCACCCGCTGACGATCGAGGGCGGGGTCGGCGAGGTGAAGATTCAATTCATCCTGCGCGACTTCGACACGCCGCAGCTCGCCGTTCAAGCCGACCTCCTCCGTGAACTCGGCCGGCAGGTGGAGCGCGAGTACCCGGAGGCGCGGGTGCGGGTGGACGTGCGGAAGCAGTACCGCAACATGCGCGACGGCATCGCAAAGGAGCCGCGGGCGATCCAGTACGCCGCCGAGGCGGTGAAGCGGGCCGGGATGGAGCCCAAGTTCAAGATCATCCGCGGTGGCACCGACGGCGCCCAGCTGACGGAGAAGGGGCTGCCGACGCCGAACCTCTCGACCGGCGAGCACAACCCGCACTCGCCGCTGGAGTGGACGTGCCTGGAGGAGATGGAGGCGGCCGTGCGCGTGGTGGTCGAGTTGTGTCAGGTCTGGGCGGGGAAATAGCTGATATCGATGCAGCGCGGGCCGTGAGGTGATGTAGTGGTCGACGAGGTAGCGATTCACACAGGCCTCGCCGGGCTGGTCTGGCTTCACGCGAAACGTGCCGACGAAGGCACTGGTGGACTCTGAGAAGCGGGCGGCCGGCGCCGGCCCTTCTCATTCACGGTCCGTTAGAGCCTGTTATGAACCTAACGGTTGGTGGCGGCCATCTTTAGCGGTATGAGTTCGGAGCGAAAGCCGTATCCGAGTGACGTGACGGATGACGAGTGGGCGTTCGCCGTCCCGCACCTGACCCTGCTCCGGGAGGACGCCGACCAGCGGAAGCACGACCTCCGGGCGGTGCTCGACGCCGTCCGCTGGCTGGTCAAGACCGGAGCCCACTGGCGGTACCTGCCGAACGACTTCCCGCCGTGGCCGGCGGTGTACCAGCAGGCCCGGCGGTGGCGGGCGGCCGGGTGCTTCGAGGCCATGGCCCACGACCTCCGGGAGGTGATCCGGGTGGCGGCCGCTCGCGCCCCGTCCCCGACGGCGGCCGTCCTGGACGGGCGGACGATCCAATCGACCCCGGAGAGCGGCGGCCGACGCGGCGGCCCACGGGATCCGACTGGAGGTGGTGAAGTTGCCCGAGGCCAAGAAGGGGTTCGTGCTCCTCCCGCGGCGGTGGGTGGTGGAGCGGAGCTTCGGGTGGCTGGCCCGGTTCCGCCGGCTGGCCCGGGACTACGAGCGGACGGCCGAGGTGCTGGCCGGGTGGCACTGGGTGGCGTTCGCCGGGCTCATGCTCACCCGGGTCATGGAACTGGCCCAAGAGACCGACGACCCAGGTTCATAACAGGCTCTAGAACGGTAACGATTCGATGCAATCCGGTATGAGGCCGTGGGGCGCATGCGAGGCCCGGTAACCGGGTCTGCCGGATGAGCCCCCGCAGCAGGCCCGGGCAGTGTCTGAGGCCGACCAGCGCCTCGACCACATGGCTCCGCAGGGCGTCCTCGTCGTTCGCCGCCCGGTGGACCAGCCGCCCGTACTTGGCCCACCACCGTCGCCTTCGAGTGGACCGGGTCCGGCCCCAGACCACCGCGGCCGGACCCCGCCGGCGGCGCACCTCGGCCAGGAACGCGGCCACGTCCGGCCCCCGCGCGCGGGCCGAGCAGGCCGAAGTACCGCCCCGGGCGGGCGGCCACCGGGCCGAGGGTGGTGCGACTGACGGCCGACCACTCGTCCGCGGGGCCTTCCTCGGCTACCTGTGGTGCCCCGTCCGGTGGGCCGTCCCGAACCGCATCGCATTCGCCGCACACCGGCGGCCGATCAGCGCCCCGACGAATCCCCGGATGGAGGCCGCGTCGAACGTTACAAACGCCGGCTCCTCCCCTGCGCGGCCGCGCAGGGGAAGCGGACGTGCGGGCCGGGGGCACGCGCTTGGTGCGAACCGAGTCCGCTACCAAGCCCCGAGTGGGGCGTCACTTCGCCGGGTAGCGGTGCCCGGCGACCGCCATCGGGCAGGCGTACACCGACGTGCGCGCGGTGACGTATAGCGTCTTCAAGTCCTTCCCCCCGAACGTCGCGTTCGACGGCTGCTCCGGGAACCGGATCGTCCCCAGCCGCTTGCCGGCGGGGTCGAACACCTGGAGCCCGGTCGCGGACGTGATGTAGACGTTCCCCTTCGAGTCTACCGCCCCGCCGTCTCCGCCGCCATTGCCGCCCGCCTTCGCCTGCTCCAGTTCGCAGAACACCCGCCCCTTGCCGAGCTTCCCGGGCGCCTCGACCGGGTACGCCATCATTTGCTTCTGCCCGGTCGGGAAGACGTACAGCGTCTTCTCGTCCGGCGACAGCCGCACCCCGTTCGGGTTCGGCAGGTCGTCGACCAGCCGGGTCACCTTGCCGGCGGCGTCGGCGTAGTAGACGCACGTCTTCCCCTGCGGGAGCGGCATCGGGGCGCGGAAGCCGGGGTCGGTGAAGTACGCGCCGCCGGCGCGGTCGAGCACCAGGTCGTTCGGGGCGTTGAACCGCTTCCCGTCGTACTCCTTAGCGACGACCCGCCGCTCCTTGCCGTCGGCCGACAGCGCGACGATCGCGCCTTCCATCTCGCACGCCACGACCTCGCCCTTGGCGTTGACCATGAGCCCGTTCGCCGAGTTCGAGTTTTCGCGGAACACCGATACCTTCCCGGCCGGGTCGATCTTGTGGATCGTCTTGTTCGGGATGTCGCTGAAGTACACGTTCCCGTTGGCGTCGGGGGCCGGGCCTTCGGTGAACTTGTACGTACCGTCCTGCTTCTTGACCGGGCCGGTCGGCCCGACGCCGGGGATGGGGCCGTCCTGCGCGAGAACGGCGCCGGCGGCAAGTACGAAGCACGCGGCGGAGAGGCGGAACATGAGGCGCTCCGGGCACGGGGAACGGGGCGGCGTTGTTCTACGCACAACCCGCCCGACCTATGATGGACGCCATCGCAACGAGGGGCATTCATGCGGCTGGCGACGGTGCTCACGCCGATGTCGGACGAGAACCTGCAACTGGCCACGCAGTGCGGGGTCACGGACGTCGTCCACCGCTACCCGGGCGCGGACGTCGCCGTGCTCCGGGCGGCGAAGCAGCGGATCGCGGCGTTCGGGATGAACCTGTCCGTCGTCGAGGGGTATCTGCCGATCGAGGCCATCAAGCTCGGCACCGACGACGGGCGGGAACTGGAGTTACTAAAGACGCTGATCCGCCACATGGCCGAACTCGACGTGCGGCTGCTCTGTTACAACTTCATGGCCGGCACCGACTGGGTACGAACACAGCTGGACGCGCAGGAGCGCGGCGGGGCAAAGGTGACGGCGTTCGACCTCACGGCGGCAGACGCGGCCGTGCGCCTGGGCTACCGTCCGGCGGACGCCAGGGCCGACGAACTCGCCCGGCAGCTCACACCGGCCAAACTGTGGAACAACCTCGAACGCCTTCTGAACGATCTGCTCCCGGTCGCCGAGGCGTGCGGCGTGACGCTGGCGATGCACCCGGACGACCCGCCGCTCCCCGCGCTGCTCGGCAAGCCGCGCATCATGCACACGGTCGAAGCGCTCGAACGGCTGGTCCGGCTCGCCCCGAGCCCGGCCAACGCCGTCTGCTTCTGCCAGGGGACGTTCGCGGCGACGGGCGTCGATATTCCGGCGGCGATCCGGCGATTGGGGCCGCACATCAAATACGTCCACTTCCGCGACGTACGCGGTACCCGTGAGGCGTTCGCCGAGACGTTCCACGACAACGGCCCCACGGACATGGCCGCCGCGATGCGCGCCTACCGCGAGGTCGGCTTCGCCGGCCCGATGCGGCCGGACCACGTCCCGCAGCTGGTCGGCGAGGACGACGGCGAGCCGGGCTACACCATGCTCGGCCGGCTGTTCGCCTACGGCTACATCCGCGGCCTGATGCACGCCACCGCCTGACCGGACCCCGCCCATGCCCGACCCCGACGCGCCGCCGGCCCGCGACCACGGCCGGCTCCCCGACTGGCAGTCAGGCGACCTGCCCGAGCCGCTTCCGCTGACCGGCCGGAACGTCCTGCGGACGATCGGCCCCGGCGCGATCCTCCTGGCCGGCGCGATCGGGGCCGGTGAGTGGGTCGTCGGCCCGCTGATGGCCGTGAAGTACGGGACGGCCATCCTGTGGGTCGCCACGCTCGCCATCGTCCTCCAGATGATCTTCAACCTGGAGGCGATCCGGTACACGCTGTACTCCGGCGAGCCGATCCTGACGGGGATCATGCGGCTGAGCCCGGGGCCGCGGGTGTGGGGCGTGGCGTACGTCGTGGCCGGGAACGCCCAGCTCGCCACCCCGGCGCTGGCGCTCGGCTGCGCCAACGTGCTGTTCGCGGCGGCGGCCGGCCGCGAGCCGGCCGCCGGCGACGGCGGGTCGTTGGTGGGGATCTCCTACGCGGTGCTGGCGGCGTGCGTCGTCCTCCTCCTGTCCGGCCGGTCGGTCGAGCGAACGCTGGAGCGGCTGTCCTGGGCGATGATCGTCGTCACCTTCACGTTCCTGCTCGTCGCCAACGTCCTGTTCGTTCCGCCGGCCGCGTGGGGGCGGACGGCGGCCGGGTTCCTGGTGCCGCACGCCCTCCCGGCGAACATGGACGTCCTGCTGCTCGGCGTGTTCGCGGCGACCGCCGGGTCGGGCGGGCTCGGCAACCTGGCGATCTCGAACTGGACCCGCGACAAGGGGCTCGGGATGGGCGCCGGGGTGGGGTCGATCGGCGGGGCGTTTTCCGGCGACACGACCGCCCTCGCCGCCGTCGGGCGCGTCTTCCCGCCGACCCCCGAGAACCTGCGGCGGTGGGCCGTGTGGTGGAAGTACGCCCTCTTCGACCAGACGGCGCTGTGGGCGCTCGGGTGCGTGGCGGGCATGTTCCTGAACGTCAACTTGGCCCTCGCCATCATCCCCGAGAGCGCGGAGATTTCCGGCTACGCCGTGGGGGCGTTCCAGGCGCGGTACATGGCCGAGACGCTCTGGAGCGGATTTTGGGCGCTGTGTTTGCTGAACGGCTTCTGGATCCTGTTCAAGACGCAGTTGGCGAACACGGACTGCCTGACGCGGGTCGTGGCCGACATCGGCTGGGCCGGTTGGCCGCGGGTGCGACGGTGGCCGGCGAGCCGGGTCTACGCCGGGCTGCTGATGCTGTTCACGGCGTGGGGCGTCGTGTCGCTCGGCTTCGGCGAGACGGCGCTGGGGCTGTTCAAGGTGCTGGGGGCGGTGGCCGGTCCCGTGCTCGCGGTGGCGGCGCTCCAGATCCTGCGGGTCAACACGCGCTTTCTGCCGCCGGAGATCCGTCCGCCGCTGTGGCGCCGCGCGGCGCTGGTGCTGTGCGGTGTCAGCTACGCGGGGCTGGCGGTCGCGTCGCTAGTGAGCCTGCTCGCGCCCGGCGGATGACGCACCACCGTGAGACGGTATTCCGTTTGGTGGGACCGGCGTCCCGCCGGTCTTCTGTCCAAGACCGGCGGGACGCCGGTCCCACCAAACGGAGACTCCATCGACCTGCGGTGTTTACGCGCCCCCTTCAGATCGGGTAGAATCGGACTTCCTGTCGACGCCCGGTGACGGACCTCCTGCCCCCCGCAACTCTTCCTGGTGGTGCGAATGCGCGGCCCGATCGCACTCGCGGTACTGCTGACGGTCGCTGCCGGCGCCCGCGCCGACGGTCCGGACCCGGCGGCCGTCGCGTTCTTCGAGAAACAGGTCCGCCCGCTGCTGGCCGAGCACTGCCACAGCTGTCACTCCGCGAAGACCAACAAGGCCCGCGGCGGGCTCACCCTCGACAGCCGGGAGGCGCTCCTCAAGGGCGGGGACTCCGGCCCCGCGGTCGTGCCGGGACGCCCGGAACAGAGCCTGTTGGTGAAGGCTGTTCACGGCACCCAGGCCGACCTGCAGATGCCGCCAAAGGGGAAACTGCGACCGGCGCAGGTCGCCGTCTTCGAGAAGTGGGTGCGCGACGGCGCTGTCTATCCCGGTGGCACGACCGCGGCCGCGGCGCCGCCGTCGGCCCCGGGGTCCGCGGCCGCCCGGGCGTTCTGGTCGTTCCAGCCGCTCCGTCGTCATCCCGCGCCGGCCGTCCGTGACGCGGCGTGGGTGCGGCAGCCGATCGACCCGTTCCTGCTGGCCGCGATGGAGGCACGAGGGCTCGCCCCGTCGGCGCCCGCGGACCGCCGCACCCTCATCCGCCGGGCGGCGTTCGACCTGGCCGGTCTGCCGCCGACGCCGGAGGAGGTCGAGGCGTTCGTCACCGACCCCGCCCCCGACGCCTACGAGAGGTTGGTGGACCGGCTGCTCGCGTCGCCACACTACGGCGAGCGGTGGGCGCGGTACTGGCTCGACCTCGCCCGCTACGCCGACGTACCCGAGTCGTGGCTGACGCCGCGCGGGCAGGCGTGGCCGTACCGCGACTGGGTGGTCCGGGCGCTCAACGCCGACGTGCCCTACGACCGGTTCGTGCAGCTCCAACTCGCCGCCGACCTCGTGCCCGGCACCGAGCCGGCGGACCTCGCAGCCCTCGGGTTCCTCGGCGTCAGCCCGGACTACTGGAAGGAACTCCAACTCGACGTGGAGGTCATCAAGTCGATCGTCGCCGACGAGTGGGAGGAGCGGATCGACACGTTGGCGAGCACGTTCCTGGGGCTGACGGTGGCGTGCGCCCGCTGCCACGACCACAAGTACGACCCGATTTCGACCCGCGACTACTACGCCCTCGCGGGCGTAGTTGCCGGCACCCGGCAGGTCGACCTGCCGCTTCTCCCGCTGACCGAGGCCGCAGCCGTGCGGCGGGCGGAAGTGGGCATCCAGGCGCTGGCCGAGCAGGTGAAGGCGCTGAAGGCGAAGCGCCCGGCGCCGGCCGACGCGAAGGAGCAACTGGACGTGCTGGCGGCCCAGGTGAAGCTGCTGGAGGACACGCCCGGGTATAAGGCCGTGCCCGTCCGCGGCGTCACGGACGCGCACGTGTCGGTCGTGTCCCGCGGCCCGAACGCCACCCGGCTGGAGTTCGAGGACGGGATCGGCCACGACATCGCCATGCACACGCGCGGCAACCCGGCGCGGCCCGGGCCGGTCGAGCCGCGGCGGTTCCTCACCGTCCTCACGCCCGGCGAGCCGAAACGGTTCACGCAGGGGAGCGGCCGGCTCGAACTCGCCCGCGCGATCACCGGTGAGGGCGGGCCGCTGGCGGCGCGGGTGATCGTGAACCGGGTCTGGCGGCACCACTTCGGCCGCGGGCTGGTGGAGACCCCGAGCGACTTCGGCCGGCAGGGCGATCGGCCCACGCACCCGGAACTCCTCGACGACCTGGCCGCCCGGTTCGTCGCCGCCGGGTGGTCGCTGAAGTGGCTCCACCGCGAACTCATGCTCTCGGCCGCCTACCGGCAGGCCAGTACGCCCGACGCGGCGAAGCAGACGGCCGACCCGGACAACCGGCTGCTGTGGCGGATGCCCCGGCGCCGGCTCGACGTGGAATCGTGGCGGGACGCGATGCTGGTCGTGAACGGTACGCTAGGGCGCGAGCCGGGGGGCGCACCGCAGGAACTGACCGACGCCGCCAACCGCCGCCGCACGTTGTACGGCCTCGTCCGCCGGCGCGACCTGACCGACTTGCTCCGCCTCCATGACTTCCCGGACCCGCTGACCCATAGCGCGGCCCGCACCCCCACGACGACGCCGCTCCAGCAGCTGTACGCGCTCAACGGGCCGCTGCTGCGCCAGGAAGCGACGGCGCTCGCGCGTCGGCTCGCGGCCGACGCGCCGGCGGGCGGCGCGGCACGCGTCCGCCGGGCCTACACGCTGCTGTTCAACCGTCCGCCGACGGACCGTGAAGTCGCGCTCGCGCTCGGCTTCGTCGGCCCCGCGCCGGGCGCGGACGACTGGACCCGGTACGCGCACGTGCTGCTCGGCAGCAACGAGTTTTTGTTCATCGACTGACCCGGGATTGCGGGGCCGGTTTCCAACCGGCCTGCTTGACCCGGCCGGTTGGAAACCGGCCCCACGCCGAGCGGAGCCGTTCATGACCCCCGATCCCGTACCCCTCCCGACACGCCGCGACCTGCTCCACCGCCTCGGCGGCGGCATCGGCGCGATTGGCCTCGCCGCCCTCCTCGCGCCGGCGGCCGGCGCCGCGCCGGGCGGGCCGCACTTCCGCCCGCGGGCGAAGCGGCTCATCCACCTGTTCATGAACGGCGGCCCGTTCGGCCCGGACTTCCTCGACCCGAAGCCGGCCATCAACCGCTTCGCCGGGCAGCGGCCGGCGGAGGTGGACCTGCGCACCGAGCGCCCGACCGCCGGCCTGCTCGGCGTCCCGTTCGCGTACCAGCGACACGGCCGTAGCGGCCTGGAGATGAGCGAGCTCCTCCCGCGGTTGGCCGCCCATGCCGACGACCTGTGCGTGCTGCGTGCGGTCCACGGGGACAACCCGAACCACGGCCCGGCGCTGTTCCTGATGAACAGCGGCGTCCTCACGCCGAACCGCCCGAGCCTGGGGGCGTGGCTCACCTACGGGCTCGGGACGGAGAACGCCGACCTGCCCGGGTTCGTGGTGCTGTGCCCCGGGCGGCCGGTGCGGTTCGCCGAGCTGTGGGCGAGCGCGTTCCTGCCGTCCGAGTTTCAGGGCACGTACCTCAACCACTCCAACCTCGACCCGCGGCGGATGGTGCCGCACCTCCACAACCCCGCCACCACAGCCGCGGCCCAGCGCCGGCAGCTCGACCTGCTCGCCGAGCTGAACCGCGACCACGCCGCCGCCCGCGGCGCCGACCCGGTATTGGAAGCCCGCATCCAGACGATGGAGACCGCGTTCCGGATGCAGACGACCGCGTCCGACGCGTTCGATTTGGCCCGCGAGCCGGAGCGCGTCCGCGACCGGTACGGCCGGACGCACTTCGGGAACGCCTGCCTGCTCGCCCGGCGGCTGGCCGAGCGTGGCGTGCGGGTCACACAAGTCTACTACGGCAACAGCCAGCCGTGGGACACGCACGGCAACCACAACGCGGCGACGCGCACCCTGGCGGCGGACATGGACCGCGCCGCCGGCGCACTGCTGACCGACCTGAAGGACCGCGGGCTGCTCGACGACACGCTGGTGCTGTGGGGCGGCGAGTTCGGCCGCACCCCGACCACAGAGGGCGGCGACGGCCGCGACCACAACCACCACGGCTTTACCGTGTGGCTCGCCGGTGGCGGGGTGAAGGGCGGCACCGCCTACGGCGCGACCGACGACTTCGGGTTCAAGGCGGCGCAGGACAAGGTGCACGTCCACGACCTGCACGCCACGGTCCTACACCTGATGGGCTTCGACCACGAACGGCTGACCTACCGCCACGCCGGCCGCGACTTCCGCCTGACCGACGTGTCCGGCCGGGTCGTCACCGAGGTCGTCCGGTGACGCTCGTCCTCCACCCGCCCGTCGAGCCCGAACGACTCGCCCGCATCACCGCGGTCGCCGCGCCGATGGCGGTGGTGAATGCTCGTGACGAGGCGGATGCCCTCCGCCACATGCCCGCCGCGGCCGCGTTCTTCGGCAAGCTCACCCCGCCGCTGCTCGCGGCGGCGCCGCGGCTGCGGTGGGTGCAGGCGCCGACGGCCAGCCTCGAACACTACCTGTTCCCTGAACTCGCCGCCCACCCGTGCGTGCTTACCAACATGCGCGGCCTGTTCTCCGACGTGATCGCCGACCAGGTCATGGGCTACGTCGTCTGCTTCGCCCGCAACCTGCACGTCTACGTGTTGCAGGCCGCGGCGGGACGGTGGGCGCCGGTCGGTGGGGAGGAGGCGCGGGTTGCGTTCACGTCGGGGCCGGGGGCGGTGAACGCCATCGACCGCGCACACCGCCACCTCGCCGGCGCGACGTTCGGCGTCGTCGGCCTCGGCGCGATCGGCCGCGAGGTGGCGCGACGGGCTGTCGCGTTCGGGATGCGCGTCGTGGCCGTGGACCCGCGGCCGGCGGACCCGCCGCCGGAGGTCGCGGCGCTCCGGCCGGTCGAGGAGTTGCCGCGGCTGCTCGCGGAGAGCGAGTACGTCGTGGTCGCGGCGCCGCACACGCCGCGGTCGGCGGGGATGTTCCGCCGGCCGCAGTTCAGGCAGATGCGCCGCGACGCCTACCTCATCAACATCGGCCGCGGGGCGATCGTCGCACTGGACGATCTGGTCGAAGCGCTGGAGGCGGGCGAGATTGCCGGCGCGGCGCTGGACGTGTTCGAGACCGAGCCCCTGCCGCCGGACCACCCGCTGTGGCGGATGCCGGGGCGTGTCATCATCACCCCGCACGTGGCCGGGTACTCACCCCTCATCGCCGGCCGCCACCTGGACGTGTTCCTCGACAACATCGGCCGCTTCGCGCGGGGCGAGCCGCTGCGCAACGTCGTTGACAAGGCCGAGTGGTACTGACTCGGCCGTTCGCCAGCCCGACCTGCTGATGCGTCGGGTCCGGCGAACGGCCGGTGTAAGCCAGCGGGTTGTTGGTCCGGGCGCGTGAGCGGCAGACCGGTGACTCCACGAGCCGCTCCCTTTCCAGTAGTTTTGCAGCATCCGGTTCCTTCTACTCCGTTAAGGCGTCCGGCGAGTTGAAACCTACCCACCAGTTCGGCTTTCGTGGGTGAGTCGAGTCGGGGATGATGGCGGCCACCCACCGCACATCCCGAGGCCCGAGTCATGGACGACTCCACCGACCCGACCGACCGTCTCCTCCGGCGCGCCGCCGACCGCCTGACCGGGCACACGAAGTGGCTCTTCCAGGCCGAGGTCGCCGTCGCCCGGTGCGGCGGCCGCGCCCGCCGGGCCGAGCGCCGCTTCGGGTGGGGCCGCGACGCCGTCGGCACCGG
>VFQN01000805.1_pt1 | contig 56169 bp, 69 predicted proteins | sample 3512371 | NCBI WGS metagenome assembly VFQN01 (sample SAMN10412370, study PRJNA504923) | tailings metagenome | isolation source: Replicate 2 from Balatoc abandoned mine | place: Philippines: Itogon, Benguet | collected 2017-08-28
GGGTTTCGGCGGATTGCCGGGGAAGTAGTACTGCACTGGGGGCGGGGAGGGGACGGACGGGGGCGGTCAGGGGAGCTCTTACCGCCTGACTGCAACACTTGGCACACTCTATGACATGCATATGCAGTGCATAATGAAGCAGCATATACGATGTGGCCGAGCACTGCACTAGGCGACGAGATAGGCTGAGCACTGCGTGCCTCCGACAAGCCCCGTGGACTATAACCCCGTTCGGTACTGCATTGCCACCCACCACACCACAGTGGTGCACTTCGGTCGTAGCAATGATTGTCGGACGCTGATGACAAAGGCATTTCTAAGGCTTGGGCTAACATGCTCCCGGCCGCTGCCATGCGCCAGGGCCCCTGCTGTGCACGTTGGGGGGTGAATGGTGTTGGGACGCCAAGGACGTCCACGATTCGTTGTACCGTGGGGCATAGACATGCCTGAAGCTTGCAAGTAATGAGACTTCGGATGCATGAAGGCCGTAAAGGATGAGAGGAGGCGGTTGCATTGCATTTTTCCTGCTGGCGGGGCGCCTGGGGCCGGAGTCTCGGTTGTGTTGGATCAGCACCCGCGCTTGGGGAGACTGGACTGTTCGAGGATACTCGTGGAAGCACCGTGCAAAGGTGCACTGGAGCCACTGCAAAGGGGCAGGCGATGTAAAAGGGATGGCGAGGCCTTGCTAAGCTGTCGGGTGCATTTGCTAAGCACGTTGATTCTCAGTCCGAGGTGTAGGGCGGCCTTTGGCCACTGACAGCCTCCATCGTGCTTGGCGTACTTCACAGATAGAATGTGGTTCCTTCTGTCTCGCAGTAGCTGTGCGTTTGCCTTGCTCGCTGTACACGTTGCCTGCTGCATGCCGGCCTCCCTGCGTGCCAATACACACCGGCGTACCGTTCGGAGGCACCGTGCTGCCATCTGTAGCTACTCATGGTCCTTGGTGGTGCTGAGACTTGTCCAGGTGGGGCGGGCTAAACAGTTCGTGCCGTTACTGTTGCATAGTGTTACGACATGTCGTTATGACGATGTGCCTACCTGAATCAAGATGCGCACTGGGGACACTGCTCCCAGGGGAGATCTTCCCTGACTGCTCCCATCCTGGCCCACATGACTACGGGTTGCCCGGTGCTGACTACCTCAGCCTACTGTGCGACGCAGGTACTACACATCGTGAGGCAACACGCGCCCGGACGCGACGCTGTGAATTGCCGGCAGCTGTCTGCTGGACCAAGGCAGCCGCGTGTGGAGGGGAAGGTGGGGTAGCCCACGAACGGTGGGGGGGGGGGGGGGGGTAGGTGAAGTTGCCCACAAAAGAAGGGGGGCGGCTGGCACCATGGGTCACCACCGCATCCCAACAGCTCTAGGGGGCACCAGCCACGAAGGAGCTTTGCTTTCACCGTGACGCATGCGTTTCTGTCCCTTGCTATGTGCCGCCTGCCACTTGTTCGCCACAGTCCTGCCATGCAAGGCTGTGGGCTCCGCTCGAATCATTGGGCCACCCTGTCGCACATCTCACTTTCCATCATGGTGACCGCTTGTGACGCCCTTGGCCGCGTCTTCGGCCTAATCCATGCATTGTGGTGTCCATGGCACCTCCCGCAGCGGCGTGAAGGGCGTGCTGCGATGGCTTGGAGCGCATGCTGCGGCCTGCATGCTGCAGCATGGAGGGCGGGCTGCGGCTTGGGGTGTGTGCTGAACCACTGGAGCTGGGAGGCTGGGTGCAGCGCTGGCATCCGCCACGCGTGATCCAGGGGTGCAGCAGCAGCAACAGGCGTACCGGGACGTCCTGGCCTCATCGGCCGCAGATCAGCCGTTGGCGGCAGCACTGCACCCTGCTGCCACACCTAAGAGCATTACAGAAAGCTTCATGGGCCTTCGTAAGCAGCTGAAATCAGGGAGGCGGTGCGGCGGAGCCGATGAAGCGGGAGGCGCTGCGTTTGGTTCTGAAGCGGCTAAGCTCGTGGGTTCCAGGGCAGAGGGGGGCTGGTAGGGGTGGGCCTCAGCCTCAACTGCACCTCGGCCGCTCCCCATAGTCATCCCATGGCGTGCCGCGCTGCCAACCACCGCCTACGGGGGTGGGGCCCGTGTCGGGTATGCGCCTGACGGTGCCGTGGGTCACACCGTGCAGCTTGAGGAGGCAGCCGCAACTGGGGCCATAACGCTTCCGTTGGGGCTTGCGTTGGGGCTGCCCTGGAGGCACCGTGGCAACCCAACTGCGCTGGAGGCTGCCCTGCAGCACCTTTGGTGCACGCTTAGAAGGCTGTGGGGGTTTAGGGGGGCATCTGCAAGTGTCTATGTGCAGCGTTTTTTTAAATTGAGGCGGGCGGATCCGTGGGGCCGTCAACTCGTGGGGTAACACCTTTTGGGCTGACTGGTGCCGCGGTAATTTCGGTTCGGGGTAGTTTCGTACTGTCGTTGGAAGTGCACGTACGTGCGACAAATGGCAACCGGGCCTGGGCACGGCCTGCAGTGGTGGCATGCATGCATGATCAGGGGGTGCAAGGCCGTAATGTGCCACGGCGACTTGACCTTTTCCAGGTGCGATGGGGATGCGGTTGCAGGCACGCATGGGTGTAATGGTGGCAGGCAGGTGGTGGCAGGCAGGTGGTGGCAGGCAGGTGGTGGCAGGCAGGCACGCATAGGTGTAATGGTGCAAGTAGCGAGGCGGGAGGCTGTAGTCGCATTTGCAGGCCCGGCATCCCGGCCTGGCAAGGCCTGTTGAAGGTTCACACCTGCGGGTTGTTCCTCTTGAGTGCCGTACCCGGCTGAGGGGACGGACACTGTACGGTTGGCACTCGCCCTCTGCGAATTGCCTTGCAATGTGCTGACGTGTGGTCGTTCCTTGAGAGGGACTGTCTAGGTGGCGTGAGGTTGGACCCGAAACTGAGTGGCCTACGGTTGGGTGAGGACAATTGCGGGAGTTTCGCTGTGGTGGGTGCGTCCATACGGTAACTGCTTATGTCACGTGGGCGTGGGGAGCGCCTGGCCCCGTGTACCGTAAGGGCTGTGCAGCGGCAGGGGCCGCGCCGGTATCATGCATTGGCTGCACCGTACGGGGGTTCATGACCGCGTAACGTGATCGGAAGGACCACGGGCACCACAGCCGTGAGGCCGGCGGGTCAGACCTGCCGCGGAGGCTTCGGTTCACCGGAGGCGTCCGACGCTCAGCTGTACCGGTGTGTGTCCCGTTCGTGCTGCCCGACCGCCAGATACCACCAGTAGGGACACCATGAGGCCAGCATGGGCACCGGAAGATTTGCAAAGCGCATCACATACGGTCCGGCTGGCAGCACGGTATCTGTAGCATGGCATGCTTTACTCATTACACGTGCGTGGGCTCACACGAAGCGACGCAGGCTCACTGGCGGCACTACGCCAGACCGTGCACGCCTTCGCTGGAAGACATGGAAGACATACGCGCATACGGTACCAGCATGGCGCTGTTCCACACATCGTGACCGTCAATGCAACGATCGCGTGACAGAAACGTGAGCAGAAATGGAAACTCTGTTGAGGTGGAATAGGTGGCGTCAGGACCGTCCAAGGAGCTGGAAGCAAAGCCCTGCAAAGCCTGTAATGTGCGTGCGTGCGTTCTTGACGGGCGGCGGACGAGAGCAGCAAGCTGCTGCTTCCCTTGGCCAACATACTAACTGCAGAGACACCTTTGGCAGCCCAGCAACGCGGGGTGGTAGGTTTGGAACAGGTGGATAAGACCTGCCTGCAGTACTCGGAGGCTGAGGAAGGGGCGGTGGAAACCAGGGTTTCCACAGAAAACAAGGTGTTCCCGACCTGGCGCAGAATCACCCTACGCGTCACCGCCTTATTCGACGTGTCTGAGTCGCTTCGTCCAGTGCCGCAAATGCTGCAAAGATACGGTATATTATCTTTTACCATCGACCAGGTTGGCCCCGAAAGGAAAGTTACTAGCACAACACGATGGGCACAACGGGCGTCCTTCAGTGGAAGCTCGCTCCATTGATGAGTCATAACCCACGCGGCCTATATATACTACCTCTATGCTTCATGCCCAACACCGAAACACTTCGCTAGGTGCCACTCGTGCCCAACTAGCTCGCTGTGCACTGCTGCAAATAGACAAGAAGGGGGCAGGGTCACCACCGCTAACGCCTTCACGGCAAGGGCCTCGGCCGCCGTTAGTTGGACACATGCCGCTGAAGTACCGTACTGGTAGCGTGAGAGCTGTACTTTGTGCTGACAAGGACTTATGTACGCGCTCCGCAGACGTGCGTTCTCTGCTTCGCCTATTGCAACTTGCTTGTACCGTATTGAGTGTTTGAGGCGGTATCCAGCAGCACAGCGTGTGCAGGTTCGGTTCCCGACGTAGCACGTCAGCGTGGCAGACCGTTGGCAGGGCAAATGCTATGTGAGCACGGCACCAGCAAAGGAGCTCCCCCGGGCACCAGCACTAGCAAACCTGATTGTACACACCGCACCACTTAAACCACATGTGGGCGACGTGGATTCCTTGCCTACGTAGGACAGTTGCAGGTGCAACACCTCTTGTTGGGGTCCCCCGACTCCCCTTCTCATTGGCTACAGACTTCAATAGGCAGCAAGGCTAACGTCGTCCCGGTGTCCGTTGCCATGTCCGCGGTGGTCCACAGGCCCCAGCATGCCCTTGCCGGCTTAGGGCCCTCGCTAGTTGCCTTGCTGGTAACGCAGCTGATGCCAAACTCCCCTCTGTACCGAGTACTCATGACCATATATACCCGTGCAAAACGTGCATGGCTGAGATCGGACAAGCGCAAATGCGCGTTGAAGGTAGGGGACACACGTGGCTGCTTGCCGACCCAACGGACAGGCGCCGGCGGGACCTTGGCAGGCCGGGGGGACCTTGGCAGGCCATGGTTCAGCAGCGGCCCACGACGGTTCTGGAAACTCCCCTGGAAGCGTCAGTGCGCCGCGCACGCGACTACCAGCCATGCATTGACTTGTCTAAATGATTATATTGCACACTCGTTATCATGCTTATATCGGGCTTGTGCGGCGCCAGTCGCCTTCCTGCAAGCGGCAAAGGTACGCACCGCACTTGCGTCCGCGCGTGCGTGATTCAGCGCAGCAAAAGAACCGAAAGCGCTAAAGCACGCGTACGCAAGCTGCTACTTTCTCTTGGACATTTTGGTACACGGGCACTAGATGTCTTTGAACAGAGCGGTAAGTTCGCATTTTTGTTACCCCGCGAAGGTGCATCGAATTCTTGCTTCTAGAAGGCCAGCTAATCCCGCTGCCTCACTGTTTCACTCCACACAATACACCTGCACCATGGCTTCTGCGCACTGGAACCATTTGCAAGACACTGAGTGGTAGGAAGTAGAGGCCATCCTGGCATTCCCCCGCTCGGTGACTACCGCCCACCTTACCTCGCTGCTCGGGTGGCCCCCAGACAGTCTGGAACGGTTGAGTCCTGGGTTACGGGTAGTCAGGTAAATCAGGCTACCTTCTTACGCTTCCGTCCAAGCTTGATCAATAAAAAACGAGTAAATATATGTTGCATGTGATATACCACAGTCATTTGGTTTCAGGGCAGACGTTGCCCGCCCTCTCACACGTAGTACAGGGCCACCGCGCATTCCAGCCCTGCTAGCATATATACCCCAAGCTACCCATACTCTGATACATTTTCCTCTTGTTGTTGTTATCGTCTGCTTAGCCGGAGCCGCATAGGTAGGCAGGAAGAAGTCAACCAATAACGCATACAGAGGCAGGCCATAGCTACCGCGACAGCTCTCGAGGAATCCGATCGCTGCAAAGTGTTACAGCCCATTCTACGCTCAGTTAACATGCTGTCGAATTAGCATTTTTACTTCGGCCTGTCATCTTCCTGACGTTTAGTATGCACCTCGCAGGGCCGGCGTGCCTATCGTCCACGGCAAAATGGCGCGACCACCTCTCATGGTCGCCCTGCTGTCTAGCTTAATGTAAGCAGCTTCAATCAACACATCCCTACCTAGCCCTGCCTGTGCGTGCGCGTATTGTGCTTCACGCGACAACCGGCTGCATCTGGAGTCCAAACTTTCTCTGATAATTCGACATGACATGGACACTCCTTCTGCCTACTTGCAGTTGTCTGGCAGCGATTGGGTCCGTCGCGGCTACCAACGGGAACGCCGCGCCTTGCGAGGTTTGCTGGGAGTGGTCCATCTCCACGGCCGGAAACTACTTCCGCCCCGCGGTCTGCAGGGAAGCCAGGCAGCACATCTCCTCTACTATTCGCGGCCTCGATAAAGGTAAGGCTGTAGATAAGCTTGCGAGTGCGCTTCCAGCCTCGCGCCACGTGCCTACCGACGCGCCCTGGGCGGAAGCCTGCCATGCTACTGACCGGGGATAGCAAGGGACCTCGTTACTCACTCCCCCCACCCCTCGTGCGCTGCAGGCCTCATCCAGAGCGGCTTCCGCGTTGTGGACGCCGAGTGCGATCGTGACACCGTCTGGATCTGCGGTGCCTTCAAGGACTCGTATGCTGCGGAGCAGTACGTGAAGGCCTTCAAGGCCGCCTTCGCCTCCGATTCCGACAAGTGCGGCCTGCCCATGCCCGGCGCCAACATGTGCTCCGCCTTCCCTGGCGCCAAGATCACCCTGGTCAGCTACGACTGGGTGTCCAAGTACGACAAGACCTGGACCCGCTCCGACGGTTGGTACAGCTCCTCCCACGACGTGCCCAAGAAGTGCAGCAGCTGCGACATCTCGGCCGAGGTGGTGTGCCCCCAGGCAGCTTCCCCTCCGCCCCCCAAGCAGTCTCCCCCGCCCCCCAAGCTCTCTCCCCCGCCTCCCAAGGCCGTTGCCTGCGAGGTGTGCTGGGAGTGGGAGGTCACCCACGCCAAGCGCTACTATGACTACTTCGTCGGAGGCCGCTGCGATGCTGCCATCAAGCAGATCACCTCCACCCTCAACACCATCAACAAGCGCGGTGAGTTGGTTGTTAGTTGGCTGGGAAGCACTGGGGCGCCGCTGCGGTACGGTGGGGGCGGGTGCAGCTGGGTGTGTGTTACCATCAAAGACACCTGGGCGCACCGGGTACCGGTATGTGCTGCGGCTGTACTGTGTTCGGCACGTTTCCATGCACCCAGCCCACCTCAGCACGTGCCATGCAGGAGTGCGTGCCTGCACCTCGATGTCGCTGTTGGTACCGGTGCGGTGTGTTGCAAACGTTGCACTGTTCGTTCTTTCCTGTTGGTCAATGCACTTGACGCAGCAGCTAATTATGGCCTTTGTTCTCCTCCCCGTTACCCTACGTACCTTGCAGTGCAATGGTCTGAGGGCTTCAGCATCAAGGACGCCAGCTGCGACCGCGACAGCGTGTGGATCTGCGGCTCCTTCAAGGACGAGCCAACCGCCGAGAAGTTCGTTCGCTACTTCAAGGACGCCTTCTCCACCGACTACGACAAGTGCGGTGTTGCCATCCCCGACTCCAACATGTGCTCCGCCTTCCCCGGCGCCACCATCTCCCTGGTCAGCTACGACTGGGTGTCCAAGTACGACAAGACCTGGAGCCACTCCAACGGGTGGTACAGCTCCAAGTCCTCCAACGTGCCCAAGAAGTGCGACGCGTGCAACCTGTCGGCCAAGGTGGTGTGCCCCGAGCGCAGCCCCCCGCCTCCCCCCAAGGAGGAGCCCTGCGATGTGTGCTGGGAGTGGACGGTCACCAACAGCAAGAGCATCTACGACTACTTCGCTGGCTACCGTTGCAGCGCTGCTACCAGGCAGATCACCGCCACCCTGAGCAAGATCAACCAAGCCAGTGAGTAACATTGCCAGTGAAGCCCAGGACCATTATGCATGGTATCGGTCTATGTCGCACGTTGAGCGTCGGGTGCCAAGGGGTATATTGAACTATTCGTGTGCGTGGGTAGGGGCAGGGCCCTTGGCTGAGCTTGTTGCCGTACAGCCAGGAATGTGAACTTGATGCATGCAGTTACGCCTTGAGCAGCACGTTGCATCGCGGTAGTATTCCATGCCCAAAGGTGTGACTCATGGCCCATTGCCTGTTTCCTGCACGCAGGCTGGGTCCACGGCGGCTTCACCATCCACGAGACCAGCTGCGACCGCGACAGCGTGTGGATCTGCGGCTCCTTCAAGAGCGAGTACGCCGCGGAGAAGTTTGTGGCGGCCTTCAAGGCTGCCTTCTCCACCGACTACGACAAGTGCGGTGTTGCCATCCCCGACTCCAACATGTGCTCCGCCTTCCCCGGCGCTAAGATCACCCTGCACAGCTACGACTGGGTGTCCAAGTACGACAAGACCTGGAGCCACTCCAACGGCTGGTACAAGCCCGTTTCCTGGCCCAAGAAGTGCACCAAGTGCGACCTCTCGGCGGAGGTGGTGTGCCCCGAGCGCAGCCCCCCTCCCTCCCCCCGCCCGCCCTCGCCCCGCCCTCCGTCGCCCCGTCCCCCGTCCCCCTCTCCCCTTCCGCCCTCCCCCCCTCCTCCTCGTCCTCCCTCTCCTCCCAGCCCGCCCCCGCGTCCTCCTAGCCCGGCCCCGTCCCCCCCTAAGCCCCCCTCGCCTCAGCCTCCTTCCCCTCGCCCTCCCAGCCCCCAGCCACCCTCGCCTCCTCCTCCCAGCCCCCGTCCACCCTCCCCTCGCCCTCCCAGCCCCCGTCCACCCTCCCCTCCCCCTCCCAGCCCCCGCGTTACCCCCACCGTGGCGCCCGCCCCCACTTGCGACGTATGCTTTGAGTGGCAGTTGCTCCAGTGCAAGACCTCCTACTACTTCCAGAAGCAAGTCTGCGAGCGCTCCGTGTGGCAGATCGTGGACCTGATCAAGCGCGTCAACAAGCACGGTGGGTTGGGCGTACGGGGTTGCGCTTGCCGGGCAGTAGTACACTGTCCTGGTAACTTGTTTTCAAGATACCGTGTGTGCGAGCAACATGGATGTTTGGCAATGTCCAACCCACACAGACTCGCTCTTGCCAGCGTCACCCAGGTCCGCAGCATGCGCTACTGTTCCGCTGCTGCTCCACGCTGTTCCCTGGCCCAGCCCTTGCCTTCGTTTGCCCTGCCCCGCCTCCCCCCTCCCCCCTCGCAGCGTCCGTCCGCACCACCGACGGCTTTGACTTCGACACCGCCGGCTGCCAGGGCAACCGCGTCTTCGTGTGCGGCTCCTTTGACAGCCCCAAGGAGGGCAAGAACTTCGTGAACGCGCTGCAGCAGCTGCTGACCCCCGAGGACAAGTGCGGCGTGGCCATCCCCGAGGCCAACTTCTGCCAGGCCAACCCCGGCGCCGTCATCCGCCTGCGCAGCTACGGCTGGGACGGCAAGCGCGGCAACGCCTGGGCCGCCTACAAGACCGGCTACCACTGGCCCGTCAACAAGTGCAGCGCGAGCAGCCTGTCGGCGGACATCAAGTGCAGCAGCAGCTGGAAGCCGTACTACCGCGGCTAAGCGCCTTACAGGTGAGCTGCGAGTCTAGCCGGCGGGTTGAGTTGGATTAGGGACAAGTGGGAGGGAGCGCTGGGACTGCGGGGGCGGGTTGGACAGGTTGGGGGAGTACTGTTCGTACATGGCAGGCGGTCGGTCGGGCTGAGCACATGGCGTGCTGGACATTGTGTGCCGTACACGCGTACAGAGCGCTGAGTACTGCTGTCTCAGCGCATTTGGCGGTATGCTACGTGCTTTTCCTGTCGTACGTGCCGGTCCCATCGTGAGGCTTTGCTGTGTTCTGAACCTCCATTGTGCGTTCTGCTCATGGTGCACGCAGGATTGGAGCGTAACAAGACTCCACGAGCGTTGATGCTTGAACCACCTTGGGGACCATTTGGTCCAAGAGCCACGGTCGCGTTTTGGTGACCAACGGCATGACAGTTACGCTAAGGACGAGAGTTTTGCCCTTCGGCTTGCATATTATTGATTTGTCTCTTCCTCCCATTAAACTGAGTCTTTACCAGCAGCGATTTCAACAGTAGGCGAGGTGCAGAGATGTCATCAGAGCAGCTGGACGCAGGATGCTATGTGCTGTGTGGACCGTGCTGCAGGATTGTTGTGCCCTTGCGTAGCGGATTGTGATGATGGGGGCCAAACCTTGCCAGGTGCAAGCAGGTTGCGAACGCAGGGAGGTAGAGACGTTTTTGTCAACTGCATTGATGCATTATCAAGCCACCGCGTTTGGGTGGTCTAGCCACGTGCGCACTGGATGTGGGCGCGTCCCAATGCATATTGTAGCGCTTGTGCGGTCCCCTTCAGGACGGCAGGGCTTGTAACATGAAAAGGGAACTTCCGTGTAGGGCAAGCAGCCTGCCTCAACGCTTAGGATTCTCCCACTGTCACACCTGGTTTCACCTGCAGCGCTCAGCACCAGCATACCGTATGTGGACCACTAACTTCTTGCATCCATCGCGGGCGCAGCCATAGACCGCAGTCTCACGCCGAGCAGGGCAGGCTAATTGTCATACAACTTCTGCGCTGCACCATTTGCCGCTGCTCAACACTACGGCACGCGTACACACCTTAAACTGTGTCCACCCATGCCCTATGCCCCTCAGCTTGCCCACTGCATGCGAGACACACAGCTTACGACCAGCAGGGGCTACCGTACCGTTTGTAAAGCGTGGGATCCATCCAGCGGCAAAACATCTCGCAACAGTGCAAAATTCCATTCGCTATGTCCCCATGCGTGCGGACCCACCACGTGTGCGTGTTTGGATAGCCTGCCAGAAGGCCACATCCGGCATTCCCATCAGCGGTGCCACGGCGGGCACGTCCAGGCACGTCCTCCGTAACCCCACGCTCCAGGCCTCCTGCATGGTCAACCGCCCAAACACGTGACTGCACTCCTATGCATACAGTACGTCCGTATGAAGGGGTCCCTTATGAGCCCCTCAGCCAGGCGGGGCCTCCGCCGCCCCCAGTACACGTGTACACCCGTATTCAGGCAACACTGCTCGTCCGCAGCCATGCAAACCAAGAGCGCGTACGGTTAACACTTCGGTCTATCTGCAGCCGGACGTCAACCCGTCTTCTGTGGGGCTCTGTCCTCATCCACAGCTTCACACGTGCCATCTCCGTGCCATCTGACCCTACAGCGGGCGGCTAGCCGAGAGGTACGGGTCGCCCTCAAACAGCGACAGCGCTGCGCCCGGCGCGCCTCGGGGCGGAGCGTCCCGGGGCCCCTTGACCCCTGCGAGAACGCGCAATGCGGTGGTACTGTTTACTCTTTAGCCAAGGTAATGTTGAAGTACCGGTACAGAGAATGCGTGCTGCAGCCCTGGTGTTGCACAGCGTACAGCGCAGGAGCACGCTGCGGCACGAGGAGGCCCCTCGCCCGACCGGCATTTGGAGAAGCCGCAAATCGCTGGTGTGAGGCTGCTCTAAGCAAGTCAAGGCGCCTGCCCCTCTCGCCTCACCGTCAGCGCCAGCCGTGTGGCCGCCGCTCGGCTGTGCCGCAGCCCTGCCGCCACCCAAAGCGGTACCCAGCCGACTGCTGCACAGGAGCATGAACACAGCTGTCAGGCTCATGACGCATGGCCCAAGACACACAGAGTACGCCGCTGCAAGAAGCTGGCAATGGATTATCGTGCAACCAAGCATTCTTTGCAAAAAATGGTACACGCCGCCGGTAACAGACGTTGCACACACCACAATGAACAGGGAACTCACCTCCCATGTAACGCTGCTACGCCTGGTCCGCCCGACCGCAACGACAGCCCCGACGCCCGGGTAGCCGTGCCCACAGCTGCATCGCCACCAGCAGGGACAGGCGCTGGTCCATTGGCAGGCGCAGGCACAGGAGCAGGGCCAGGGGCAGGGGGGGCCCCGGTTGCGGGCCTGCCACCCCTGTCCACGACTCGCGGAAGGGGGCTCAACGGCGCGTCAAACCGCACCCGCCGGACGCACTTTGGCTGGCCTGGCCGCCGCCCCTCGTGCTGCTGCTCCTGCTGCTGCTGCTGCTGTTGCCGCTCGTGTGGCCCCGGTTCCTCAGCAACCGCATCCGCAAATCGCACGTGCAGCCCGGACCTGTCGCTGCCGCTGGACTTTGGCTGCACGGCCCCTGCCGGTCGATCAGGTGCCGGTACGGCACCCACAGCAGCACCCATGCCAGCTGCAGGTCCGCCAGTGTACTTGAGCGCAGGCTTGAGGGCTTTGGAGGCACGTGCCATGCTGCCCGTGCTGCCGCCAGGGCTCTCCTCAGACCTGGGCCGCTTCTGGCCCACTGCACCTGGATGGCCTGTTGAGGGCCGTGAGCGGTGCCCCGCATGCATTCCAGCCTGCGCAGCGCCGCCGCAAATGCCCCTGAATAGGCTCCCGACGCTCCCGGCCGACGTCTGGGGTGGGTGCGCTGTTACGCGCGCCTCCGTGGCTGCGCCTGGTGCGTCACCTCGGAGCGCGGTGACCGGTGGTGGCGGCATGGCTGCTGCAGCCGCCTCCGCCGCAGCCGCCGCGACCGTTGCAGGCCCCTGTGCGTTGGGCTGGCCAGGGCGGGAGAGCAGACGGCCCGCGGCGCCCAAGCGCGGAAGGGCGGGCAGGCGCCACTGCCGCGTGCCCTGCGGCTGGTCCCGCTGTTGCTGCGACGCAAACATGCTGCCATGTGCGGCGCTCGGTTCCCGCTGCTCCCGGTGCAGCTGCTGCGGCACGTGATGCGACGGCGACGGCGACGGCGATGGCGATGGCGACGGTGTGTCATGGCAACCAGGGAACGCGCTGCCGCTGTCCCCCGTGCCCAGGCCGATGCCATGGGGCCGTGCTGTGATGGTGATGGTGGGGGAGCCCACCTCCGCCTCAATGCGCCTGCCTCGAGGACCGCTCCAGTCGGCGCCCGCCGCCCCTCCGCCCCCAACGCCCGCCGCCGCCTCACCGGCGCCGTACAGTCCGTCGTACACGGTGTCACGGTGCAGGCCACCTGCGTCGTCAACAAGCCCATGCGCGAGCCCGGCCCCGGAAGCAGCCATGTTGTTGCTCATCATTTCGGAAGCAGCCGGCAGCTGCTGCTGGCGAGGGCGCCCTGCTGCCGCTTGCGCTCCACCCCTTGCCGCGGCGCCAGGGTGCAGCTCTGCCGCCGCCTGCGCCGCCGCCTGCGGTGCTGCCACCGGCGCTGCTGCTCCTCCCGCCACGCCCGTGTGCGGTGGCGCTAGACCGGGCCTGGCGGTCCTGGGCTGTTGCTGCGGACCGTGTGGCCCCCGTTGGCCACCGTGCTCGCCATTGGAATCCTGCGGCCAGTCCCGAGGCTGCTGCTGCTGTTGCTGCTGCTGGTGAGGAAGCTGCACGGGGCTCCCTGGCCGGTATGTTCCAACGCCAGCATCCCATGGCACGGGCTGTTGCCGGTGCACATCAGCCGGGTGCGGCGCGTACGGTGGGTAGCGCCCGTCGCCAGGGGGCATGGGGCCATAGCCCATGGGCCCAGGCGGGCAGGGGTAATGGTGCGGCGCCGCCATGCGACTGTGCAGGCCCCGTGGATCATGAGGCCACATGGGCATGTGGCCGTACGGCATCCCGTAGTACGGTGGTGGCTGGCCGCCGTACATTAGTAGCTGCTCCAAGCCTGCTGCGTGTGCGTGCAGGTGTGCCGGCAGGGTGCCGGGCTGGCCGTAGGCCGCAGGGCTTGCCATGCCGTGCGGGGCCGCTGCCAGGGGCCACGGTGGCGGCGGCCTGGCCCCAACGCCTGCCGCAGCTGCGAGCGCGGCAGCAGCTGCAGCAGCGGCTGCCGCGACTGTACCCTGCTGTTGCTGCTGGTCTTGCAGCGAACCCCCACTGCCAGGCTGCACGGCGGTCGCAGTCCTGCGCTGCCGGCTGCTGCCCGCCGACGCATCCCGCACGGAGCCCCCAGCCGTGTTGGCGGTGCTATCCGCAGCCGCCCCAAGCACCGCTCCCACGCCCTCCCCCACCGCCGCAGGGCCTGCGCCCATTCCATCGAAGCGGCGGCGTTTGCCAGGCAGCGTACCTAAGCCTCCCGACGTCATCTCGCCTTGCTCCCCTGCTGCGTGCGCCCCCGCCTGCTGACCGCCCCCTGAGGCTGCTGGCTCCTGCCCACCCAGCACCCCGAGCCGCTCCAGCAGCAGGATCCTGCTCAGCAGGTCACCACCCGCTTGTCCCATGCCACGTGCCCCACCCGCGGCGTGTCCCCCCTGAAGCAGCAGGGACTGCAGCTGCTGCAGCAGCTGGCTACCCCCCAGAGTCGGTGCTGCTTGCGCTGCAGGGTCCTCCGCCGGCCCCCTTATCCTACCCTCACTACCGCCCCTGCCGCTGCTGCCGCCACTTCCCCTATCACCTGTCGTCCGCTCGCTCCCACCCGGCCCACTCCCAGTTGCCACAGGCCCCAGTGGGCGGCTTCCGCCTGCGTCCCCTGACGCCGCTCCCGTCTCCTCATCTTCCCGATCCCTCATTTGCGCTCGCCAGCCCGCAAGGCTGACTGCCGGTCCCCCTGCCGACTCCGACGCGCCGCCACCAAGGCTCGCGGCCCTGCCTGCTCTGCGCCCTGCCCAACCTGCAGCCACAGGCGCATCTACCTCCTGCTCCCCACTGTTCCCACTGTCCGCACCATCGCCGCCAAAGGAGGCACTCCCGGCCCCGCCTTGCCCAGCTAGCCCAGCAGCACGCAGCCCGCCGCCAAAGGAGAAGGTGGCGGCGCTGCTTGTAGGCCCCTGACGCTCAGCAGGTTGCATGGTGACGTTGTCAATCCCCTCGTCCCGATCAGCGTAGTGCTCCTGCTGGTGGTGGTGGTGCCGCTGCTGCTCTCCTCCCCGATGCGGCTCCCCATGCACCCGGCCGCCCTCAGCCTGCAGGCCTGGGTCCTCAAAGGGGCTGCCGAGGCGCTGCAGAGAGGGTGGCCGCCAGGCACCATGGCCGCCGCCGGCAGGCTCTCCCGCCAACCCGATCTTTGCCCCGCCTGGCCCAGGCCTTGCGACCGGCGTGGGCGAGGGCGGGCGTGCCGGAACCCCCTTGGGTGGCACTGAAGACGAGCGTGTCGCAGGAGGCACGAGTGCGCCCTGCCCAACCTGCTGCTGCTGCTGCAGGTGTTGCTGCTGCTGCAACACCTCCCGCTGCTTCACCAGCAGCTGCAGCATGGTGTCCTGCGGCAGCTGCACCTCGGGCACATCGGACCAGAACTGCTCGGGGCTTAGGCCGCGCTGAGGTGACACGGCTGCTGGACCGCGGCGCCGCGGGGCGGCTGCAGGCTCTGCACCAGCCGGCCAGCCGCGCGCAGCTGTGGGGCCAGCTGCAGGCCGTCCGGCGTAACCCACACCAGCCCCGCTATCCACATCAGTTAACCCGGCTGCACCCGCACCTGCATCCCGCTGGGCGCTGCTCCCGCCGCCCTTACCAGTCGCCTCATCGCCGCTGCCCCCGCCGCCGGCGGCCTCGTCCGCTGCCGCGTCCATCTGTACAGCCAGGTTGGCAACCAGCGCCGCCGCCGCCCGGGCGGCCGCAGCGCGGGACGCCGCCGCCGCCGCGTCGGGGCTATCCCCTGTCGCGGTGGCCGTCACGGACACGGACGCGGCGGCCGGGGGGGCGGACCCAGGACCGGAATCCGCGGCGGCGGCGGCGACCGCGGGGGGCCTCTGGCGGCCGGGTACCCCCAGCCTGCCCAGCGGCATAGGGTCGGCCTGCCTGGGAAGCTGTGGGCCGCCTCCAGCGCCTCCCGGCAGCCCTGCCGCTGATGGCACTGCGCGTGGGGCCGTGGCGCCTGCTGCCGCTGCTGCTGTGGCTGCCGCTGCAGGCTGCTGCTGCTGCAGCTGCTCAGGTCTCAGCAGGGCGGCCAACAGCTCGTCCAACATGCGGGGGCCGGGGGCGCCTGTAAAAGGCGTGGTGCCTGGGACAGAGGAGGAGGTGCCGGCGCATGTTGTGGTAGGTGGTCTATACGCGTTGAACATCACATGGTCCTAAGAGGAGACTGTGTAGCGGACAGTGAAATACAGTAACAGGTAGGATGTTGGACGTGCAAAACGTTACGGTGGAGCCATGCAACTGCGGCATCCGCAAAAGGCACACGCAGACAACACACACCCGCACCCGCAGTTCCCGCACCTGCGTACACGCGCCGTAGGTGCCGGCTAAGGTCCAGAGACTCGGGTGTGGGCTGCTCCTCATCCAATGCCTCGAACTCGCCTCCTTCCTTCAACTCCACCTCCGTGGCGGCCCGCTGTTGCCTCTGCTGCCGCTCGTGCTGCCCGTCCTTGGCACCCGCACCGCCGCCTCTTGGGGAACCCGCCTCCTGCGGCCGCTGTGGGTGGTGCTGCTGCTCTCGGCGTGACGGCTGCGCATTCCCGGCGCCGGCGCCGCCCCCTGCTCTCTTGCCGGGCAGCAGCCGGCTGAAGAGAGCGGCCACCTGGGGATGGGCGTTTGCAGGAAAAGTAGTTAAGTACACGTACGGCGGAGATCCTGGTTACGGCTGTTGCCTTATGTGTTGAACTGGCATGCAATAAGAAAGCGGAGTATGCGCGGACGAAGGCTGAAGGCAAAGGAAAGCCTTTTGCTACCACCGTTTGCTACTACGTATCGCACCCCAAACTTCGCGCACGCGGTGTACGACGGCACGTGCAGTGACCCACCTTGTCCCTAGCCTGCTGCGCTTGGGTCTTGAGCAGCTCATCAACCTCAACGACCAGGCTGCCATCCTCTTCGGCCTCCTCGTCCACAGGTGCCTCCCCGGCGCCCGCGGCTGCCCCTGCGCCGCCCGCAACCCCGTCCTCCATGCCCCTGCCTGGACGACCGCGCTGCAGCGACCCACGGGACGGCGACCCCGGCTGAGACTCGTTCGCACCCACGGCAGCAGCAGCCGCGTGCACCTCTGCCTGCATTCCAGCCTGCCCTACTTGCCCCCGCGCGGCCAGCCCGTCCGCCGCTGCCTGCACCAGAGAAGCTCCCCTTGCCTGCTCCTTGACCTCATCAGGAGCTCCATGCACTTGCTGCTCCCCCGGGCCTGCTGCCCCACTCACCCGCTCTGCCCCTCCATCGCCCTCTTCCTCCTCTTCCTCCTCGACCGCCTCAAGCTCCGGAACCACCGCCGCCAGAGCCCGAGCAATGACCGCTATAGGTGACCGGGCGCCTCTCGGCGACCGGGCCCCCATGGCCCCGGTCTCTGCAACCCTAGCACTGCCCCCTGGCGTCGCAGCGCCCGCACCTATGTGTGCAGGGGCGGCAGGCGTACCCCCTCCAGCTGCTGTTGCTGCTACCGCTGTTGGTGTGGCTGCTGCAGGTGCAGGTGCAGGGACAGAGGCAGGAGCGGGTGCAGCCCCCGCTCCCGCCGCTGGCTGCCCACGTACACCCGTGGTTGGCCCAGGACCAGAGCCTTCAGCAGCCGTCCCTACCCTACGGCCGGGACGCTGCCCCTCCTGGCCGGCCTCAGTAAGCGGGGGCACATGCTGGTGGCTGACGGCCACGGTTGCCCCAGGGCCGCCATTCGCAGCGGTCCCACGGCCGGGACGCTGCCCCGGCTGCTGCGAAGCCGTGGCAGCTGCCGACTGGCCGCCACCAACTGCTGGCGTCGGCTGCGGCGGCGATGGTGAAGGCTCTTGGGGCCCTGGGATTAGCGAGGGCTGCTGCAGCTGCGGGACCGGCTGCTGCACGGGTAGTTGCGGACGATGCTCGCGCTGCTTATCCCCCGCGCCCCCTTGCTGCTGTTCCACACCCCGCGCAGGCTTCCCGTCTTGGCGCCCAGCCCCCACAACCTCGCCGACCGGGCCCTCACGCGGCCCACCACGGGCTCCCGCACCGGCACGTTCTCCAGCATCAGCAGGCACGGCACCCTCCGCAGCGTCGCTGCCCGGCCTGCGCCTCCGCCGACCCCGGAACGGCAGCCGCTCATCGCTGTCCGTCACCCGCCGGCCAGGAGTCGGACCCTCCGGCACCGCAGCAGTAGCAACGGCAGCGGTAGCAGCAGCGCCCTCAGCATCGGCATCCTCTCTCGGCCGCTTGCGGCCCGAGCCAACCTCAGCAGCGCGGCCTCCCGTGCGGGTAGGTGTGGCGCTGCCAGCCGGGTGAGCACGTGTCTGAGCTCCGACGCGTGCGGTCCTGCCCGCGCCTGCCAGAGGGCCCTGCGTGGCGTCTGGGGTCCGGATGACACCCTTGCTTGCAGCTGCGTTGGGGGAAGTGGGCGAGTTTGGGGCTTCGCCGAGCGTCTGGGTCTTGCCTCGGCCAGGCTCTGGTGGCGGCTGCGGCTGCGCCGGGTGCTGGTGAATCCCCGGATGCAGCGATAGCGGCTTCGGCGGCGGACGTGGCACCGATGGCGGCGACTGGACCTGTGCCCCTGCAGGTGTAGGTGCCCGCGGCGACTGCCCCTGTGCCCCTGCACCAGCTGCAGGTGCTCGCCCGGGCGTGCGGGCTGGCGTTCGCTGTGTCTTAGCCGGTGACGAAGCTGCGGCGGCGCCTGAGGCTGCGGCAGCGGCACGGGGCTCCTCACCACCGGGTGGCTGCTTCGGGCTAGCTGCCACCGCGGTGCCGGTCGTCGCACGGCCCGCGCCACTGGTACTGACACCCACGGGCCTTGCGCGCGCTACTGCTTGCTGCTGCTCCTCGCTTCGCCTAGCCCGCGGTGCATCTGCTGCTGGCGCCGTTGCTGTGGTGACCTGCTTTCCGCGACCGGCACGGACAAGGGGACCCTGCGCCCCTGCCAGGCCGTCTGGCGGTGCCACTTCGGGCTGTGGGCCACCACCGCCACCAGCCATAGCTGCACTTCCGCTTCCACGGCCATGCCGCACTGCAGCAGGCCCACCCTCCCTGCCGTCCCCTGCCTCCTCTTGCTGCAATCTAGCCCGCTTGCGCTGCTGCTGCACGGAGATGCCAGGCGCAGCTGCGGCGGCACTTGCACCAGCACGCGGCTGCGGCGCCGGCGCCGGCGGCGGCTGCCCCTCCTGTCTCTCGTTTTGCTTCTCCTGCTGCTCCTCGCCAGCGCCCGTCACCTCGTGCCGCGACCTAGCCCGCTTACCGGTACGCTGCTGCTGCAGTCCAGAGCCAGTCGCAGCTGCAGCCGCACCTGTACGCGGCTGCCGCTCCCCTTCATCCGTCTCCCTCTTCTTCTCCTGCCTATCCTGCACGGCCTGCTGCTGCTCCGCTTGCTGCTGCCGCCGCCGTTGCGGCTGCTCGTGAGGCGGGGCCCGCGCGTACTCTGGTGCCCACTGCTGCTGCAGGCGCTCCGACGGCGCCACGACATAGTACCTGAAAGGTTGAGACAGCCGTCAGATTCAAGCACCTCAGAAACCCTCACATTAGAACATTATTTTACCTTATGGACCCTCGGAAATCCTAGTGGAAAATGTTAATTAAATGCCTTGCTGTAATTGACTTGCTCTGGATACAAGATCACCAGAACTCCCAACCCCTACGTACCTGGACATCTGCCACAGCTCCACAGGCAGCGCCACGGGGTTGGCCTCCACGGCGTCAAATAGGACCAGCATGGCATGGGCCGCGGCAATTCGTGCGGCAGGGTCGACCGGGTACCGCGGCAGTACGACGCTGCACCTGTCGTACACGACCCGGTCCACGATCTGCCGAAGGGTCATGTAGACGTGCGGATGCGGAAGCCGGGACGGGGAGCTGGGGGCGCGCGGGGGTTGGCCGTCAGGTGCGGGGGCGGTGGCGAGCGGCGGTGAGGATGGGGCAGGCGCGGCGGTTGGCTGGGGTGGAGCTGCTGCGCGCCGGCGTGGGGCGGCCTTGGTGTGCGCTGGCTTGGGTGGTTGCTGGGGCGGCCGGCCTGCGATTGGGTTGAGGTGGGCTTGGTTGGGTTGCAGGAATGAGTTACGGTACTGTGGTGCCAAGCCGCGAGTCCCCGTCTCCCCCAGCACCCCGGCCCGTCCCACTCCGGCTTGGTCACGTCGCCCCTCAGGAACACGAACTTGTCGGGCTTGGGTCTTCCTCCAGCGGTTGATCCCGGGGACGGCACGCATGTAAGGGGTGTAGTTGCCGCGGTCAGTACCAAGGTGCGGCCAGACGGCCCGCCCAGTACTGACCGCTGCAACACCCCTTACATCCGTGCAGTCCCCGGGATCAACCGCTGGCGCAAGACTAAGCCCGACAAGTTCATACTCATGAGGGGCGACGTGATCAGGCCGGAGTGGCACGGGGCCGGGGAGCTGGGGGAGACGGGGACCCGTGTGACTCATGTGTACAATTTATGGGACATGCACGTAGCGACGCACCTTGCAAGTGAACATGGCAAGCAAGGGCAACATAACCGACCCGTACTCACCCTCACTTGTCGCCCGGGCTTGCTGTTCCTCGTTAGGTACCCTGGCAGCCTCCGCAGCTCGAACCCCGCCTCCAGTGGCAGCTGCAGCCGAAGCTTGCTGCGGCAGGCCCGCCTGTCCCCGCGGCTTTGCCTTTGGCTGCTTCAGCCTTGTTGCCGCGTGCTGCTGCTGCTGCTGCTGCCGCGGTTGCTGCTGCTGCCGCGCCGATTGCTGCTCTGCGGGTGGTTGGGGAGGCTGTGGCCGCTGCTGCGGCGGAGGCGGCAGTAGTAGCAAAGACATCTCCGCGCCGCCTTCGGGCCGCGGGGACTGGGCGACATCCACCAGCCGTGGTGGCGGCGACCCACCTTCTCCAGGACCGTGGGGCTGCCTCCTCGAGGTCCCTTTTGTGCCGACTTGCCCACCCGCTCCGCCTAGCGGCGGAACAGCGCCCTGCTGTACGGAGGCGTCGTGGGGCATGGCGGGAACTTGCATCACCCCACGGCCGGGCGCGGATGGGGCAGGCGCAGGTGCAGGCACGGCCGCGGTTGTCGCTGCTGCTGCATCTGCCGTTGGAGCTATTGGAAGCAGGCCCGCAGGGACAGCTGCGAGCATGCACCTGGCAGGCTCAGTATCGGGTCTGAGTGCTGGAGCTGGCGCTGGTGACTGCGCTGCTGCTGGATCTGCGTCTAACCGACCTGCTCCCCTGGCACTGGGCAGCACTTGCGGGCCGCCGGCCTGCTGGCCGTGCACGCGTGGCGGGGACGCACGCGGTGCTGACGCTGCCTGCAGCTGCTCAGCAGGAGGCTTGGCCGGCCCCTGCAGGAGCTGCTGACCCCCCACAGCCTCCTGACCCGAGGCCCCACCTGCGCTTGGCTCAGCCTGTGCTGCCACTCCGGCACCTGCCGTAGGGGCATTCCCTGCCGCAGCCAAGCTGCTGGCTACCTGCTGCTGGTGCTCCGGCCGGACGGCTGCTGGCGTCTGTGTGCCCGATGGTGGCTTGGCGGGCTCGGTCCTAGGGCCGGCGGTTGAGCGGCTCCGTGTGGGTCCACCCAGCGGCACGGCTGAAGCCCCCTGCGGCCGCGGCTGGGCTGAAGCTTCACGCGATGCCACCAGCAGGGCCCTCATGCGGTGGTCGGACGCCGCCAGGGGGCCCACGGGGCCCGCAGTTGGACCGACAGCCATTGGTGGTGCCGCCACAGCCACTCCCGCTGCCGCCGCTACACCCGGTGCAGCCGTCCCCGTGCCCGTTAGCGGCGCCAGTGACGCGGGAAGCTGCCCTGTAGGTGGTCCACCTGGCGGAGGTGCAGGTGCACCAGAGCTATGGACGCCGCGCTGCCGGAAAGCATCCGGAGCGCGAGGCACACCAGTATCACTGGTGCGGGCTGCTGCACCTACCGCATCCGGCGCCCCCTTGGCTGCCGTGTGGGACGGGGCCATGCCGGCTGCCGTCACGGCAGCTCCCCGCGTCCCGGGCGCTGGATCTGCTACAGCGGCGGCGGCGCTCGCTGCCGCTGATGGCTGCCGTACCGATAGTGCGGCACCCGTGGCCCCGCTCGCCCCGCCCGCTGCCACGCTGAGGGGTGTCCTGAACAAGCGAGACACGGAAATGGACCTGGCTGCTGCGCCCTGCCCACCTTGAGTTCCAGCAGGCTGTGAAGGTGCACCCACAAGCTGCCGCTGCCGTGGGTTGCGAATGGCTGGCTGCTGCGGCCCCTGGCCGGCCCGCCGCTCCTGCGCCGGCAGCTTGAGCACAGGCTGCGGTGCTTGCAGCTGGAGAGGGGCTGGGGGTGGGGGCTGCGACGCAGGTACCGCTGTTGGTGTCGGCGGGTCCCCTTGAAGCTGTTGTGGGTTGAGGCGTACGACTGCGGCCTGCGGCCCAGGCGCGCCTGCCACCACGGCTGTGGGTGTCAACACAACTGCAGGAGAGCCCCCAGTGGCTGCTTGCGTGGCGTCCAAGCTCCCTGGCGCTCCCTCGGCGGCACCGAGCCCTACCCCTGCACTCGCAGCCCTGTCAGCGCCCGTCTCATCAGCTGCTGCGCCATCAGCTGTCGGAGCACCGCCTTCCCCACGGTCCGCAATGGCCCCTTCGGCGCCTACGAGCGGCACGTTGGGTTCAGGGCCTTGCAGCTGCGGCAGAGGCTCGGGTTGCCCAGCAGGCACCGATAGCTCCTGCGGCGGCGGCTGCTGTGCGGCGGACTGACCCGGCTCCCGGGTCTCAGCCTCCCGGGGTCCGCCATTGTCGCCCGCTACACCTGCAACTACCGCCCCCTCCTCCTGACCCGCTGCCACACCCACCGCGTCCACATCCGCCCTGTCCGGCTGCTCGTGCCTTGTGACGAACGCGACTGCCGCTACAGCTGCTGCTGCCGCTGCCGTCGTCCCTGGGGCCCCCTCCGGGGTTGGCACATCGCTGCCCCAGGGGCTGCCGCCATCGGCCGGACCGTCCACAGCTTTGGCCTCAGGGGAGGGGAGGTCAGCTGCCGCTGGGACTGCAGCCTCACCGACCGCCTTCCCCAAGGCCGTGACCTGCCGCTGCACGCCTGCAGCCGTGCCACCATCGCTCCTGCTTAGGGCAGCGGGCAGCCCGGCACCCGCGGCCGGTCCTGCCCCGGCGGCATGCTGCTGCTCTGCCCTACCCGCCTCCGCGGCTTGCGTAGCGGCAGGATCGTGCACGGGCGGAGTAACGTTCACATCGCTGCCCCACGGGCTGCCACCATCGCCGGGGCTGGTCTCCGCTCTACCCCCAGGAGAGTTGCGTTCCGCTGCCGAGGGTGTTGCAGCCGCCTGGTCTGAGGCCGCGCACTGCCGCGTCCCACCACCAGAACCTGCGTCGGCAACACCGCGGCTTGCGGCCACAGGCAGCCCACGCCCCGCTTTCTCGTCTGCGCCGGCGGCAGGCCGCTGCCCAGCTTTACCCGCCTCTGCTCCGTCCATCACAGGCTGCCGTACGTCCAGAATGGTGCTAACGCCTGCCGCCTCCTTAACCTGCTGCCCTTGCGGCGCGTGCTCCTCCCGCGCCCTCTTGGGGCTGGGGCCCCCTGCGCCGTGCGAGGCGCCAGGAGCGTCCCTGCCGCCGTTCCCCACCGCCTCCTCCTCCCGCTGGTCCCGCGGCTGCCTGCTGTCATCCCCTCTGTCCACAGGTGCTACATGCAGCCCCATGCCGCCTCCACCGCCAGCCCCAGCGCCCATAGCAAACACGCCCTCCATCCCGGCGTCTGCTTGCCCGCTGACATGCACTGCTGGCGACCGTGCTCCCCCAACCGCCCCACTGGCCATTGGCTCTGCAACGGCTTCTGCTCCCGGCACTTGTGCAGCAGCAGCACCAGCAGCACCAGCAAGGGCACCGTCCTCCACAACCTCCGCCCCAACGCCCACAACTGGCGGTACGCGCAAGGGCCCTGTAGCGCCCGGAGACGGCCCCAGCGCGCCGCACCAGCCCGCAAGGCCCGCACCGCCCTGCCCACCAGCCTCCCCCTCCTGGGACAGGGCCGAGGACGCGTTGGGCGACAGCAGGAGGCTCAGTAGCCCATCCACCCGCCCTGCAGCGGTGGTGGTAACAGCGACGTTAGCGGCGGCACCTATATATCCGCCGGCCGCGCTGCCGCTCATGGGGCCGCTGAGCAGAGCGCCGCTGGCATTGGGAGTGGGGCTAGCAACCGTCAGCAGTCTGGGCTGTGGCGTTAAGCCGGGCCTTGGGCTTGGGGTGCCGATGGCGGTGGAGGTGGCTGAGGGCAGCGGCGTGCTGCCTGCCGCACGGCGGTGCGGGCTGTCGCCAGCACTGGGAGGCTGATCCCGGGAGGGACTACCGGCCGACGGCTGCTGCTGCTGCTGCTGCTGCGGCATCTGGGCTTCCACTTGCGCCTGCGTTTGCATCTGCGGCTGCACCTGCGGCCCGAGCAGCGCCAGCACCGCCTGCTGCATGCTGGCGGCCCATGACGCCTCCAACAGCGATGGTGCAACGTTGGTGGACGCTTCCACACACACCGCATGGTCGTTCGGCGAGGCCGTCAGCGACACCGGTCGAGAGCCCGCCCCCATCGGACCCGCGGCGCCGAGCGCCACATGCAGCTCAGGCGAGCGGATCTGGGCTGCAGCTGCGCTGCCCTTGGCACTGGCTGGGGAGACTGATGGTGCCGCTGCAGGCGTACCAGGCTCGTCCTGGCCAGTCCCCGATGTCTGCTGCATCTGCTGCTGCGTCGTGAGCTGCTCTGGTCCATGCGCTGACGGCCCACCGACCGTAAGCAGGACATCGGCGGCAGCACTCGCAGCTGATGGCGACACCGGAGGAGCGTGCCGCACCCCTTCGCTGCGCTGCCCCTCCTCCTCACCTGCACGCTCCGACCCTGTATGTGCGCCCCCTACAGCCCCAGCGCTAGTCCCAGCTGCGCCCAGCCTCTCCGCCCCTGATGGTGCAGCCTCCAGGCTGGATCCGTCTCCCTGCTGTGCTTCTCCTGCAGGGACAGCTCCCTGCGGAGCTTCCCCTTGTACCGTCAGCACCACCGAAACATCTGCACCGCCCTCTGCTACCCGGAACCCACAGACCACCGCCACCGCCCCTGCCACCGCCCGGCGTGGGCTGACCGCATCAACGACGCCGGCACCCTGACCGTCTACGCCTGCCATATGTCCATTTTGCTGCCGTACCGACTGCTGCGGGGATACAGGGGCGGCTCGCCGGGGCTCAGGCGCCACTGCAGCGGCGGCGGCGCCAGGCAGCGACCACAACAGCTCAGGCGCGGGTGGTGCGGCTGCAGCCTCTTGGTTGTACCGCATTGTACCGCGTTTTGGCCTGTCTGCAACTGCATCGCCATGGTCTGCTGCGCCACCGGCCACATCCGGTCCACTGGGCGGTAAGTCACCACCAGGGCCATCCGGGCTGCCCTGCTCGCTGACCTCTGGGGCAGGTCCCGGCCCTTGGGCTGGGCCCTTGTCCTCGCGCTTGCTGGAAAATGGCTGGTCCTGGTCGGTCCCGAGCTGGGATTTGGGGCTGGAATGTTGTCGTGCAGGAGCAGCCGAAGGTGACGCTGGGGGCTCCCGTGGCGGTGGCACGGTCCGCGGCGACCGGGGCGTTGGGGCGAGTGGCAAAGGCATGGCCGGGTGTTCACCGAGTTCAACCTCTGCCCCATGCCTCTCAGCTCCAGAGGTGGGTCTGGTGCTGGGGAAGGGATGTTGGGCCATGCGGGCTGATGCGGGTAGCGGCGGCACGGGTGGCGGCGAATTGGGGGATGAGAGCGGCATGGCGGCTTCTTGGGCTGGGGCAGGGACCGGGGCAGGGGCTGGGGCAGGAGGAGCGTGGTGAGGGGCGGCGGCGCCTGCGGGCACGGACCGAGTGGGCTCGGTCGTGGCATCGGAAGCGATGTTGGCGGTAAACTCGGGGCTTGGTAGCCGTGGTGTTGCGTCCTGCTCTCCCGCAGACGCAGGAGCGGGGGCAGGCTTCCGCCCTGCAGTAGCTCCCAGCAACACAGAGGTGGGTGAGCGCCGTGGGGGCGCAGAGTCCACAGCTGCCGCCACGTCTGTGTGTACCTGCTGGTCGCCCGGCACCGCCCCAGGCCCGTCAGCACCTGCTGCTGCCTCTGCAGGCGCAATCACCTGCTGTAGATCTGCCGCTTCGCTACGCTCCTCTGATGGAGCGGACCCCATCGTACGCTGCGGCGAGGGCTGAGCGGCTAGAGCGCTTTGGGCTGCTCGCTCCTGTGCGCTTGCGCCTGGCGCGTCGGTCTGGGCCGCGCCACCTGCTTCTGGTATTCGCCCTGCCGCTGTTGCTATTCGCTCCCCTGACAACAGCACCTGCCCGGGTGCAGGGTGCTTGCTGGCAGGGCTGGCGGTGGCCTGCTGCAGGCCCCCATCAGGGGGAGCAGAGACCGCCTGCAAACCATGCGACTGGAGAAGCGGGGAGCCCTCGGCTGCTCCGCGGGCTGGAGCGCTCTGGCTGGACAGGGCAGGCGCAAGCCCTGCCGAGCCCCTGGCCGACGGCAGGGGTTGCTGCGGAGCAGCATTCGGGGCGGCGGACCCTCCGCCGCCGCTTGTGCCCCTACTACCGCTGCGAGTAATAGTAGCCTGGGCTCCCGTTGCAGCTGCAGCTGTAGCTGTATCTGCCGCCGCCACCGGCGATGGAGGCGGCGAGGGCGATGCTCGCCGCAGCAGACCCCGCAGTGCCCCAGCCGCCCCGGTGCCAACCGCGTTTACACCCGCGTTTGCATTCGCGTTTGCACCCCCTGGACCCAAAGGAGACATCCACACGTTGCCTCCGGGCGTCGGGTTGTTCCGCCTGTTCCACGTGTGCACGAACGTCTCCTGGACAGGCGCAGCGCCGCCACCGCCGCCAACACCGCTGTCGCTAACACCGCCACTGCCGATGGCCCCAGCAGCCAGCGCGAGTGGAGACGGCCTGCGCAGCGGGTTTGCAGGGCCAGCTCCAGGGCGGGCGCCTGCGCTGCTCGTGTTGAGGGTGGCGGTGCTGCCGAGGGGCGCTCGGCCCAGGAAGCCGGCCTGACCGCCGGCCCCTGACCCGCTGGCCGGAAACCCCTGACGTGCCCCAAGCTGCGCAGCCGGGTTTGCTGCTCCTCCCGCCCCGCCGCTCCCCTGCAAGCCACCGCCACCCGTGCCGGGTGCTAAAGACAGCGGCACGCCTCCCGATGGGGCCCCTGTTGCAGTCCGCTTGGTCCCTTCTGGATGATGGACAGATGCACCCGGGCGGCCGCCACCAAGCGGCTTACGGAGGCCGCCAAGCTGCCGGGCTGCAGTATGCGCTACACCTGGCCCTGCTGCCCCAGCCGGACCGGCTAGCCCTGCTCCAGTCTGCCCGTCAAGGGCTGGGTGTGGCTGCGGCGACGGTGTGCCAGATGGCGACCGGTCATTCCCGCCTTGTGGGTCGTGCACTACTGCCCGTGGTGCGGCCACTGACACAGACTCCGACACGGCAGGCTGTGAAGGTGGGAGATTGTGAGGAGAGTGCTGAGGGCCGTTGATGGCAGGAGGTTGGGTGGTGGCAGGCGGCAGCGGCGGGGGCGAGGGAATGGGCGGGAGGTTTTGTGGAACCGAGGATCGCGCCGGCTGTGGGGCAGGCCCGGACTGCGTGGTGGCTGCAGCAGACGAGAGCCGGATGGGAGCAGCTGGTGCGTTGTGAGGCCCGGCCATGGATCCACTTTGTTGGTGAGTGGTAACCGTCGCCGGAAGGCTGTTGAGGGCGGCTGGCCCTGCCCCATGCAGCGCAGAGGTTGGCGCTGTCGTGCTGACGGGTGGAGGTGCTGGGTCCGGCATAGGCCCAGCGAGGCTTGGTTGGGCAGTAGCAGCAGCGACTGAGCCGTCGGCGGCCGGGGCAGCACGTGCAGAGGGGGAGGGCAGTGGCTGTTGGGGCGGTAGTTGCCCCATCGGGCTGTGCTGTGGGGCTGGGCTGGCCCTGCTCCGCGGCGTCCCGGCGGGGCGGGGCAGCAGCGACTCTGTCTTGGCCAGGAACAGGGCGTTCACCAGCCCTGTGGACATGGCAGCAACGCACGGCGCATCGGGTAACGCACTTGGAGCATACGCTTGACAAAGCGCTTTACTAAGCAAAGGCATGCCTACATGCTGGAAACGAAACGTGTATACGATGTACGTGCAGCGCTAAACCGCATTCCTTGAGATCATGCTGCCTCAGCACCCCGCGTCTTGCTTAGTATCACGATGTGGGTCGTAACGGTTGGTCGCTGGCGCCACATTGTACCTTTGCAGTTCCATCCTTTCCCAGCACGCCCGCGTCCCAGCCCATCAACTCACCCAGCTCGCGGTCCAGCTCATCCAGCGCCCGCGCCACCCTCCTCGCCGCTGCCTCCGCCGGGTACGCCGCCAGCACCGCCGCCGTGCGCTGCACCACCTCTGATAGCGCCTCCTCGCCACCCGCCGCCGCCCCTCCACCGCCGCCCCCATCCCCGCCGCCTCCCTCAAGCCCGCCACCCTGCCCTGCGCCTCCGCCGCCCCTGGCCCCGGCCGCCCGCGCCGCCGCCACCGCGTCCGGCGTACACCACAGCAGGTGCTGCTCCCGCGCGGCGAACTTGCGCCGCGTGTCGTGGGACAGCGGCACGTGTTGTTCGCCACCGCCGCCAGCGGTGGCGGAGGCGGCGGCAGGGCCATGCTGGCCGGGCTGTGCGGCGGCTGCGGGGTCTGTCTCCTCGATTTCCACCTCCTGCGGCGGCAGAACGAACAGCTCCCGTACTACCAGGCTGTAGCCGTGCCAGTTGACGGGGGAGGCGTCCAACAGGTCCAGGCAGGCCTGGGGATTGTGGAGAGCCAGCAGGTTACCAGTAGCTGACTGAGCGTGAGCGGACTAGGGCCATGACAGTTGACGGCGGATACGTCTAGCAGGTCCAGGCAGTTGCTTACGGGTACCGTACATGGAGGATGCGGGTAGGCACAGGTTCGCGTCCAGGTGCGCGTGAAGGACGCCCCGAGAAGCAGGGACTGTGTGAATGCGGTTCAGGAGTGAGTATCAGAGCAAACTCGGCGGATACGGTGCGGCACCGTTTGTCTGCGTAACGTGCATGTGCGTGCGGGGGCGGAGCGAGGGTCCAGTTGGCAACTCCGGGCCCACCTGCGTCCGCGCGTCCACGTGCATTTGAGCGTTCTCGTCCGCCAGCGGCATGAGCACCTCCAGCAGCGTGACAAAGGCAACGTCCATAGAGCCGGTCTGGGGACGAGGGGGCGAGGGCAAGCAACAAGAAACGAAAGGCATGCGCGGTCAGCGGACACAGAAGGCCAACTGAAAACACAACGAGGAAGAGAGTGCGCGTGAGCACACGGGCAAGGCGTGGCAGAATGAAGGCCAGGAGCGATTGTCCATACCTGCAAACGTCGCCGCAGCCATAATGCGCAAAGCTGCAGCTGGAGGTGCACCGGAAGCGCGAGGCCAAGCGCTTGGGCGGCGTCCACGGTCTCTGTACCGTTGGCAAAGGCAAAGCGTTGGGCGTAAGGATTCGGTTGGTCGCTAGACGGCAAGGAGCTCTCTGCTCTTCAAGGGTTGCTTCGGTGGAACGCGGCCCAACCTTGGACGTGCTGAAGGGCACCATCTTGCAGCTGTCTAGCTAGCAGCACTACAAGGCTGCTGTCAGGGACTTGTCGTGACGCTCGAGACATCTTCTCCGACAGCCCCACGAGTTGGTGACCCAAAACGGTCAGTCGTCAACAGACGACGATTAGTGCCTTGCCTTCATGATGTTGCATGCGGGAATTTGCTGTGTGCTTTAAACAGGCCGATGCATTTGTGTTAAACGTGCAGCAAGTGTTTCCCGAGCGCTCAGGTTGGAGGGCCCCGCGCAAACGGCCGTTCCGAAACCAACCGCAGCGTGAAGTGTGCTGCGCTGCTGCATATACTTCAGTCTATCATCTTCATCAGTGATCCGTGGTGTGACATAAGGCTCATGACAAGGCTTCCTTCTGCACCCAAAACGAGCGAATATACAGAAGGACATCGCGCAGGGCACCAGCTGAGGATTGCTGTGTCTCCCACATAACCATCGCAAGCTAGTGTGGCAGAGGGAAACAGGAGGGCTCCAACCGGCGGTGGCAGGTTTATCAGCGATGGCCACTAGCCCAGGCTCGGCTCGGCAGGCAGAGGAGGTCGACTGGGATAGGTGCGTACCGCTAGGCAAGAGGACATATCTTCTCACCGCATGTGTGATTGAGGCAGCGGCTCTTGCTCTTGGTGACGACGTCTTTGCCCTGTAGTTATGAAGTTGCCCTGCCGGGCCTTGTTGCGCTGCAGGCTTGACAAGAATAAATTTTTCATGTACGGAGCTGGAATGTTCTCGGTGGGTAGCGCTTTGGAAGTTATGCCCGTCGACTTAAAGCCGATATTGGAGACACCGAGTTCTCTGACCGCTGCGCTTCATTGCCGCTACCACCAAGCAGGGCGTGACCTTAGCACTGTACCCGCTATCAGTGATCAAAACAAAGCAGATGACGCTTCCGGGCATCAGCGGAGGCTTCAAGGTAAGGCCTGCAGCATGTGCGCGTGCTTGCTGCTGCCGGGTCATAATGACAAGAGCTTTTACTGCCGGCAGGTCCATTAACACTGGCACGCTCGTTCCTGGTCTTTCAGGGTGCGAGACAGACTGCATCCACCATCATGCGCGCGGAAGGAGTGCCAGGCTTCTACAGGGGGTTCACAACCGTCATCTTTGGGACCATACCTGCTCGAGCGGTGAGCGTTAGCCGACTGCGTTGTGCACACACGTGTACGGCGGTGCATGGCGTAGACACAACCGTCGTTGCCATTTCCTCGAGCGTGTGAAGAGTGTGCAGTGGGGGCTGGGGCCGGGCTCCGCTGGCCCTGGCCCATTCCCCAACCCCAAGCTCCTACAAAGGCCACTCGTTGCAAACAGTTCCATATCCGAGGACTTCGCGCTCTTGACCACGCACCTGCAGGTGTACTTGACCACTCTCGAATGGACAAAGAGCGAGGTGGGCAAAAGCGTAGCGGGGCTGGGCCTGACCGAGCCCACGATCGCTGGCGTGTCAAACTTCTTTGGCGGCGCTCTCGCCTCCCTAGCCACCCAGTCTGTGACGGTCCCAATCGACGTCATCAGCCAGAAGCAGATGGTGCACGGGGACGAGACTGTGGTGGCCAGGCAGCAGCATAGTCGGGCGGGGCCGGGGCAAGGCGCCTCTGCGGGGCAAGGGGCACCGGCAGTGGCGGGGCATGCGACGGGGACAGGAGCGACGGCGGCGACAGGGACAGGAGCAGCAGCGGCTGGGGAAACGGCAGCGGCGGCGCGGGCGAGCGGCGGTGCGTCAACGTCAGGGAGAGGGGTGTCGACCGCGGCGGCAGCGGAGGCGGCGGCGGGGAAACGAGCGGGCAGCGGCGTGGTCCGGATTGGGCCGCTCCAGATGGTTCGGTTGATTGTCAAGGAGGAGGGCGTGGCGGGGTTGTACCGCGGTTTCGGGGCGTCGGTTGCCACGTTCGTGCCGTCCTCGGCGGTGTGGTGGGGCGCGTACGGCGCCTACCAGAAGCTCATATGGACGTTGCTGTACGGCAGCGGCAGTAGTACGGCGGATGCGGGGTCACGCGGGAACAACAGCAGCAGCAGTGGCAGTGCGGCGGGCAGCGGGGGGAGCGGGACCGGGGCAGGCGCGGGGCTGGCGGACCTCGCAGGTGGGGTGCCCCCAGGGCACTCCACGGGTGAGGTGGTGGCGGTGCAGACCACCGCGTCCGTGCTGGCGGGCTGCACCAGCAGCATCGCCACGACGCCTCTGGACCTCATAAAGGTGGGCCGAACTTGGAAGGGCTGTCGAGTGGGCATGGAGAGGGCTGTTGGTTGGATCGGCGCATGGGTGTAGTGCTAGGGGCTTTAGAGGTTACAAGGTCGCGCGGAGCTGGGCCCCTGTGGGGGCGGGTGTTACTGTACCGACGGAGGCCGTTGATTGTTGGCGCGGGCTGGCCGTGTATGCATACCGTGATGTGTGCGGGGGACCTGCATGAGTAGCATCGTCACCACGCCGCTAGTCTTCTCACACCGTAGCTGGGCTTGGTGTTGGATGCACTTCTGGAAGGACTGTGTATTCAAGCACAAGGGTAGGCAGCTGGCAATGTGGGGCAGGGCCGAGGAAAGGTTCCGGGCAGCTAGGCTTGTGTACACGCCATGCCGGTACCAAAACTGTATGTCGTACTGGGCGGCTGACGTAACCATCGGCCAATGCGACGCGACGAGGGTGCCGTCTGGCCCGCTGGACAGCTGCCTCCTAACCACTGCACAACCCCCTGGCCGCACCTAACCACCCCGCAGACGCGCATCCAGGTGTCGTACAGGCACGACGGCGCCACGCCGTCCTTCCTGGAGGTGGCGCGGCAGATCGCGCGGGAGGACGGCGCTGCGGGCTTCCTGCGCGGTGCTGTGCCGCGCATGGTCAACGCGTCGCTGTGGGGCACGTGCATGGTCACCGTGTACGAGCACCTCAAGCGCATCTGCCAAAAGGACGACTAGGCGTCTCCCTAAGGGCGGCTAGGGGCAAGGGGCCGCGTTGGGGTTTGCAGGGACAGGAGAGATGCTTGGGAGTGGTGATGGCTTGGGTATGGGGCGTGGGCGGTAGGCATGGTGTGCGAGAGAGGGCCAGAGAGGGTTGGTTCAACACAAGAGAGGCGTTGTGCGAGTCGTGCGAGGCTGCATGCATATGGCATCGCGTGGAACAGTTGTTTCGTGACGGACCGGGTGTGGGTGGCAGCCGTGGAGCCCCTACCTGCCAGGGTGCATGGAAGACCTGAGCATGCAGTGTTCTGGTATGGCAGTGGGCGTTGTGGGCATTGAAAGCTTGCAACACGCCTGGTGATAGGCCGGCGTTGCAAATGCCACAACCTGACAGCAGGATTGCGTTCTTGACTACGGGTGGGGAGGGGTGGGCAGGTGTGGACGTCCTAGACCACGGTGGCCCTGCCACCTCATGCTCTGGCCCGCTGTAACCCTTTATGCTGTTGCCTCCCACGCCCTGTGCCTGAAATCTGTTGCTCACAGCATGTGCTGCAGTTGGGGCTGCACCGGTACGTGATGCAGAGTAGGGTATCGGTAACCGGCACGGTACTGCTGACTTGCATCAGGGGATAAGAAAGCGGTTGGGTGTGGCAGGGGTGTGATGTCCTCTAATTTTCCAATCGCTGACGACCCACTATAACCTAAACGAAGCAGCGTGAGCTTGGTGCCCAGCCCTTCTCTTCCCCTAAACGCAGAGTTGGCGTTCGCTGTTTGTGAGGGCTGGAGGTGCTGGGCACGTCGTGCGAGAGGAACGTGCCAGCGAAGTGCAGGGTAAGCTGCTCCACCGGTACATGCCGAACAACATAAAGTACATTGTTGAACCTTTCGTCATTGCATACTTCGGTTCGCCGCCTCGTTGCTATGTGCCCAAAGCCAGCTGTTTGTGGTTGCCACCGCTGTGCCGATAGGCAATTAGCATCCTGTTGTTGCCTTTTGAACTTATCACTGTTACATAATTACATACAATCATTCATATACGCAGGCTTCGAGCGGCGTTGCACTGGTTGGAGCAACGAATCGGCTTGCTTCGGCACAAGAGCGCTTGGAACGTCCCGTGGGTCTTCCAGCCCAAAGTGAGCGCTCTCAACATTTTAGCACAACTGCAAAGCAAGAATGGGTCAGGCGGAGATCACAAACGTTGCTTGCATAGCATGGGGCCTCAATCTTGCGTCCGAGGGCATGCGCGGCCAATTTTACGCCTGCATCTTACCCCGTTCCATGCCGCCGTGCACCCCCCGTTTTTCGCCGGCCGCTCTTAAGGCCCGAGCGCAGCATTTTACTCCTTAGCCCAAGCCCCCAGGATAGTGAGCATCTATACTTAGCTTCGTTTCCCGCACCGTGACCCCAACTCGCGACCCTTTAAGGTATTTTATCTAATTTGCTGCGCGCGCCGGCTTTGCGACTAGTTAGCCTCTCGATAGGGCTGCCTGGGAGGCCTTGGCGCACGAAGCTAGAGCTCATCATGACTTTCCTCGCATGCCTTTCTCCTGCAGTCCCGCCGCTGCTTGGACCTTGCGCCTTTGCCGCCCGGCGCCTTGCCCCGATCATCCGACAGCAGCTCGTCTCCTTCAAGCCTCGATCCTACTGCACGAGACCTGACATCTCAGCGGCGCCTTCAGCAGCACGCTACGTTGGCACCGCGGCGTGTTCTCGTGAACTAGGGTTCGCCGACTCCGACTTTTCAGAGGCTTCTTCACAGCCGCTCGACAACATGCCTGCCGCTCAGCAGCAAAAGGTTGTTCTGGCGCACGCGGTCGTCCCTCTTCCCTCCTCTCCCACCAAGCGCCCGCGCTCCGACTCTTTCGCCGACTTCTCCTTCGCTCCCAAGGAGCTCTGCACCAACGCCGCCCCCGCTGTCGCCGCCAAGAATGACAGCACCTACCTCGCCAGCGCGCTACGCTCCGTGGTGAAGGTCTTCTGCACCACTGCCAGGTGAGAAGCTGACAACCTGCGGGTGATCTTATGCCTAGTCCCTCTCGGGCCCACGGGTCCGTTGCGAGCCTTGTCAGCAGCACAGCACAAAACCAAAACGATGCCCATGACATAATACTAGAACAGCTCTTATCATATGACAGGTTGAAGCAGGCGATCTCGCGTAGAGCGTAAGGGCTCACGTTCGCGCCGCTTCTTTCCCTCGCAGCCCCAACTACTCGTCGCCGTGGCAGGTGCAGCCTCAGTCCAAGAGCACCGCCTCCGGCTTCATCGTGGGCGCGCTGTCCGAGCGGCGCATCCTCACCAACGCGCACGCCGTGGCCAACCAGATGCAGGTCATGCTGCGCAAGCACGGCAACGCGCGCAAGTTCCCGGCCCGCGTGCTGGCGGTGGGCCACGAGTGCGACATCGCGCTGCTCACCGTGGACGCGGACGAGGTGAGGGGCCGGGCCGTATGGGGGGCAGGGGCTCATTGAAAGAGGTGTGGGGAGGACAGGGTTGGGGTGCGCAAAAGCGCCGGGGCTCCGTGGGCGTCCGCCTACGGTACGTATGGAGGCTGGGTCATTACGTGTCACGGTACGGGGGCTTTCTGAGCAGCATACTGTGCGAATAGGTCACGCTGACCCACATGGGCACCGCAACGCAACGTAGGTGCCCCAACCTAGCAACAGTCAGTTCCATGGCTTGGCGGCTGATGTGGGTCAGCGTGAAGCTGCGCCGCACATTCACTTTGACACGTGCCGCACACAGCGCTGTCTCTCGTATCACTTACCGCTACCGTGTCCCCCTCCTCTCTCGCCCCCTTCCCACCTACTCCAGTTCTGGAACGACGGCTCGGTGGAGGCGCTGCAGCTGGGCGGCCTGCCGGCCATGCAGGAGTCCGTCACGGTGGTGGGCTTCCCGCAGGGCGGCGACAACGTGTGCGTGACCAAGGGCGTGGTCAGCCGCCTGGACCGCCAGCAGTACAGCCACGGCAGGTGCAGCCTGCTCACGCTGCAGACCGACGCGCCCATCAACAGGTGAGCGGCTGGTGTCTGGGAAGCTTGCTGATTGTACGATTCAAGGGTAGATTTCCCCTTGTGCAATGTGTGCTGCTTATTTTTCGTGTATGGTAGGATTGTGGGTCAGCGCCTAGGCGCGGGTCTCAAATCCAGCGCTTGTGCGCACCCAGCACCCCGTCGTACTTCCCTCCTCTTGCATGGGAGGCGTGGGACTTGCAACAACCTGCGGTCCCTGAAATTGTGTCCCGCCTAGTCTCCCCCTCCCGGCATGTGTCCTCCCGCCGTGCGCTAACACACTACTATACCGACCTCCATTCCCTCCCTCCAACAGCGGCAACTCCGGCGGCCCCGTGATGATGGACGGCAAGCTGGTGGGCATCGCCTTCCAGTCGCTCATCGGCGCGGAGAACACCGGCTACATCATCCCGCTGCCCGTGGTAAGGCAGGGCACGGCTTTTCAGGGTTGCGAGTATCGTGTTGCGAGCGCGCTTGTCAGTTGTCGCGTGTTGTCATCAACGCAGTTTGCCCTCCTGGTCAAGATCCCGCATATCCCCACTCCAACCTAGAAACTAGGCTACCGGTACCTAGATATCAGCTGCTGCTAAATCTGTGGTGGTGCCAACCCTACTACCGGTAGGTGTTTCCGTAGCTCCCGACGCCTGACGCGCTTTCCTTACATTTCGTGTGTGAACCCCACCAGGTGCGGCACTTCCTGGAGGACCTGGACCGCCACTGCGGCCGCTACACGGGCTTCCCTGAGCTGGGCATCTCGTGGCAGGGCCTGGAGAGCACCGACATGAAGCGCTCGCTGGCCATGCCCGAGAGCCTCACCGGCGTCTACATCACCGGCACCGAGCCCGTGTACCACGCGGCCAAGGTGGGGTTTCTGCGTGTTGCCGTACAGCGTGCCGTACAGTGCGCTTGCTGGTCCCCGTATGTATCATGGGGTGTACATCAGCAGAACCGAGCCCGTGTACCACGCGGCCAAGGTCAGGGGGCAGCGTGTTGCCGTACGGTGTGCCGGACAGGGTGCCTGCTGGTCCCCGCGTATGTTGTTGGGTGTTTAGCACCGGCGCCGAGCCCGTGTACCACGCGGCCAAGGTGCGGGGGCTGCGTGGTGCCGTACGGTGTGCCATCTGTTGGTCCCCGTATGCATCATGGGGGGTGTGTACCACGCGGTGGGGTTGCGGTGTCGTACAGTGTGCTTGCTGACCCCTGTGATTAGGGTTCCCCAGCGCCCCTGACCCACATGGTTGCGCATGACTACACGCTCGAAGAGTAGCCCTTAGTGACCGCCGGATGGTGCCTTGAGAGCAACACGTTCGTGTTTTTGTCGTTCGCCAATCCATTGTAGGTGCTGCGGTCCGGCGACGTGCTGACGCACGTGGGCGGGCAGGCCATCGCCGACGACGGCACCTTCCTGTACGAGCAGTCGGTGCGCATCGACTTCCGCCACCTGCCCTCCATGGCCTTCGACGGCGACCACCTGCAGGTGCGTGGGCAGGGACGGGGAATTAACATTGGGAATGGATTTGGAGCCGGGATTGGGGTTGGAACGGGGGGTTAGACGAAGCACAGGTCCAAGCGAGCGCCAGGTGGCACACTGCCTGAACCAGCATCCAGCCTTCGCCAGCGTCCCCAAAGGACTAATTGGTGAACCTGCTACCTCCTACTTGTAAGGAGTTGTTTGCAAATCATCATTGTACCAGCAGCTTCGTTCCGTCCTCTTGCCTGCATCGGCCTTTCCCACACACCACCCCGCAAACCCGCACACCCGCTCGCCCCAGATCGGCGTGTGGCGCGACCACCCCGTTCCCCGTTCCTGGCATTCCTTGCTCACCACCCCGCCATCCCTTTCCTGCCCCCAGATCGGCGTGTGGCGCGACGGCGCCGCCCTGACGCTGCCCGTGCGCGTGTCGGTGCCGCACCACCTGGTGCCGCCGCACAGCCACGACCTCAAGCCGCGCTACTACATCTTCGCCGGCATGGTCTTCACGCGCCTCACCAACTTCTACCTGCGCCACCACTACGGCGCCGACTGGGGCCGCACCGCGCCCATCAAGCTGTGCGAGCGCTACTTCAGCGGCAGCATGGAGGCGGAGGGGCAGGAGGTGGTGCTGCTGTCCAAGGTGGGGCCGCACGCTGTCCGAGGCGTGAAGGATGATCCCGCTGGCGGGCTTTATCTATCTACTCCGCGCCTCTTGAGCCTGATTGCATGTCGTGTGCTTCGCTGCCGCGCTTTGTACCCCTGTGGCACTGGCTCTTCGTCTTAGTCGGATGAAAACGCAATCCCCAATCCCCACGCCAAACGTACGTGAAGCTTGTGGTCCCCACCCCGCTGTAACCCCAGGTGCTGGCGTACGACGTCAACCTGGGCTTCCAGGACCTCAACAACATCCAGGTGCTCAAGGTGAACGGCGTCAAGGTGCACAACCTGCAGCACCTGGCGCGCCTGGTGGAGGACTGCGACACCGAGTACGTCCGCTTCGACCTGGAGTGGAAGAAGGTGGGCCGTGCCGCGCACCATGGCAACCCCTCGCTCCTTGGCGTCTATGAGTTTACCTGGCCTCTTGCTCTTGCCCTTGCTGGAGGCGAGCGAGAGCCACGAAGGGCCGTCGCCTCTGGCCTCCCGGTTGCCTTGCCTACACTGACCATGCGGCTTACTGGGCACTTTTGTAGCAACCGTGCAATTGAAGCGCGCCATGCCTCTGGCTTTCTACCTACACCTCGTGTGGTGTGACAGCAGCTCCTCAGTTCTGCAGCTTGGGACAGCAGTACTTTACACACGTCTCCCGAACCTGCCGGAGGAAACCGCGCGCCTTACAAACTTCCCCATCTTCCCCACCCACAGGTGGTGGTCATGCACACCTCCCGCGCCCGCGCCGCCACGTCCGACATCCTGCGCCAGAACGCCATCCCCGCGCCCCACAGCGAGGGCCTGCTGCAGGAGGACCTGCGCCTGCCCGCCGACCTGGCCGCCACCCTTCAGCCCGACATGGCGGACAGCGAGGTGCCGCCGCAGGAGGAGGCGGTGGCGGTGGGCGAGCGCCTGGCGCGCCTGTGAGCGCTTACGGCGTCTACGAGTGGCTAGTTCGGCCGCCTGTAGCGGCTAATGCGTCCACGAGTGACGAGCAGCCGAGCATCTTGCCCGCCTGTGAGCGCACGCGCAGAGCGTAATGTGGCGTTAATGCGGTTGCGGTCGGAGGTAGTGAAGTGCAGTGGATGGCCTTACGTGAATGGCCGTCTTTGCGTAAAGGTGCGTGTGCAATGTTTTGGTGCGTGTACATGGCTTGCGGATACGGGCTCGCTTCGGCAGGATTGCATTGTGTATGATGGCAGAGGCAAGTACTGAGACAAGGACGACGAGGGCCGGCATTGTGCGCGCTGTACAAAGCGGGCGGCGGGTATATGTGTGCTAGCTTGCGGATGTGGGCTGGCACACCTGTGAGCTTTGTTAGTATCGGGGTGCGGGCGGAGTGGATGGGGGGCTTGGATCTGGGCATGTTCGCTGCTGGCGGACGTACGGCACGTGCTGTCTTCACCAAGGAAACCAAGGATCGTCAGTGGTACCCTACCGTGCAGCGGTGCATCGGGAAGGCTGTCCACCTGTGTACCATATACGGTAGCTCCAGAACGATATTAGGCTGTACCTTCCAGTGGTTGTTCAGCGCTATCGCGCAAGTTGGTGGGCTGGCAATCCTTTGCCGATGTAGGATTTGAACGTAGCGTAGGTAGTGTGTGGTGATCAGCTTATCATCACAAGCTTGCGTCATTTTGTCGCCCATGTTGTCCTACGCTAGAAGGTAACAAGCCTATGCCGAGACACGCTCAATGCGATGTGTAACAACGCGTACACCTGCGAAATCTCGGCGTGGTGTGCAGCAACTTGGGCACCAGGCAAGCAGCTGGCAGCACTCGGGCACCAGGCAACCAGCACCAGGCAACCAGCTGCTGCTATGTACGGTAGTATGATGGCGCCACACCTCTTGCGACCGCAAAGCAGTACCACAAGTGGACAGTGTGGCAATCGGTCATAAACTGTAAGTGCTGCCCTATGCTGCTCTGCATTCCTGCAGGGTGAAGGCAATGCAGAGAAGCAGGCTGCATGGCTGTATGCGAGGGCCGAGGGGCGGTGCGGCACTCCCTTGTACAGGAGGGGGTAGGCTACCCCCTGCGGGTAGCACCTCGTCCTTGGGCCCTCGGGCTAGGTTACGGGCACATTGTTGAAGGACCGTTGCAAGCAGGGGTTGCAAGCCACGCACCCTGCATCCCCAGTCGTACGTCCTCCATCGCAAGCGGAGAACCCCCCCGTGCTGCCAACAAGGGCAACAACGGTACAACGCCAGTTGCCAGGAGCCAAGTAACAATCATGCTGGCATTATTACAAGGTACCCGCTGCACGTTGCTGCCGCTCAATACCTATCCAGCGGAGCGCCATTGGGGCCGTTGCGCGTGGGGGCCGTTGATGGACCTCCCCTGCCGCACGGCACCTTTGGCCAAAACTGCCTGTAACCGTCAGGGCCCCATTGTTGGCCGCTTCTCCCCAACGTGGATAGTTCGACTTCGTGCACGGGGCACAGCCCATGTGGTTGTTTGCCCGACCGCTTTTGGCGGAAATGTAGCCATTTGGCCTGAGAGCAACCACGGGCAACCATAGCCACAACTCTGAACATGTAACAATTTTAAGCATCGAATAGACCACTCATTGGTGGACGCGAGAACGGAAATAAAGGACGAGGGGCTGCGACTTTTCAAACTCCAACCGGGACCTCGCAGGTCCTGTCCCGCGACGACATGGATTCAACGACAATAGATGCATTGATTAGTTGTTTATTCATATTGCAGTCGCCAGAAAGGCTGACCAGCTTCTGGCAGCTCGGCATAGCATGACCCTCACGCCTCAGTCAGGCGCTGAGTAAGCAAGGGTAGAGCTTGTCCAGACGATGGAACAAATCAACGCAGTAAAGGATGCGCAGCAAGGGGAGGGCGCGGGTGCTCCTCGCCCTTCACCGCCCCACACCACCTCGAGGCTGAGCGACAGCTTGGTACTGAAGCTACCTGTGGGATCGCGCTTCGCTGTCGTCAGCAGGCCAGCAGCCGGGTAGGTCACAACGCACGGCATTGGCTTGGCTACACGCCTTTCATGTGTGCTGACTCTTGTGGCTGGGCCTCTCATACGCATGCAGGGGGACACCCTCTGCTTCGGAGTCCAGCCCTGATATCTCTCCGCCAGGAAAGGACAGCAAGGCCCCTGAAGAGATTGTGCCCGAAGGTACGGGAGTGCTGGCCAGCCACAAAAAGTTGTTTGCGACAAGAGTGCGCCGCCACTGATGGTATCTGTCCCTGGCGTATTCCCCAGGTCCGGAAGCAGCGGCAACGTCACAGGCTCCGGCAGACCCTAACCTGGCATCTCTGCACGTCAAGTTCAGCGCCAGCACCCGCTTCAACAACTCAGATGCTCCGCGGGTTCTGCCCCGGGTTTACCGTCCTAATGCGGCGCCACCCCCAGGCGGGGGCCTCAGGTGAGCCCACGAGAAGTCGTTGACGTCGCCTAACGTCAGTACAAACGGAACATCATAACTTCACTTGCTGAATGCCGCAGGTCGGCCATGCGATTGGGGCCCACAGGGCCGCCTGGGGGAGGCGCCCCTCGGCCTGGAATGGCAAGCATGCGTCGCAGGTGAGCGGTGCATCCATTTTTTCGTAGCAACATGAGCAGTGTGGCGACGGAAGGCCCCAAAACCAGCCAACCTATGATCTTTGCAAGGGAAGGTCCTGATGAGACATATGGTCCTTGTGCTGTGTGCAGGTCGGGGAGTCCTGGCATGGGAGGCGAAGGCGAGGGAGAGCAGTCCGGGACCATGGGCGGCCTCATGCGGGCCCTTTCCGGTCGCCACCGGTAAGCAGACGGCAAGATAGCGGATATGCTTTAAGGTGGAGTCATAGAGTTCCACCTGCGCACCTTCTGGGCAACGCGCTGAGTGTCACAGCCAACCTTGTGCGTTTCCCTTTCCGTGGCCCCTGTGGGAGCAGGAGGAGCGGCAGCGCCGAGGCGCCTCCTGGCGCTCGCAGCAGAATGTCCTCGGTTGGGACAGCAAGACGCTCGCAGTCCGCCCGCATCTCATACTCCAGCTCGGGCCGCTCCTCGCCCAGCCCCTCTGCGACCAGCGGCACCAGCCCCCTAGGCGCAAGCCCTCTAGGGCCCAGCCGCACCGCATCAGCAGCGACCACGCCCCGGTCATCGCCGGGCCTGGGCGCACTGCTGGGCCTCCGCCGAAGCGCCAGTCGCGATAGGCGTGGCAGCAGGGAGCTTGAGGAACGCGCGCTGCAAGGTGCTGGAGGAATGCAGCGTGGCCGCAGCCGCAGTCGGAGCCGTAGCCGTGGTGACAGCGAGGTCGGTCGGCCTGGCAGGGCCCGCCGTAGCCGCAGCCGCAGCCGTGGCGGCCGGTCTGAGGACGAACGGACCTCGCCTTATGAGGGCGGCAGCACAAGTGGAAGGGGCCGGGGCTGGGGTAGGGGCAGCTCAAGGCGGCAGCGCTCGGAGCAGCGGCGAGAGGCGTCTGCCTCAGGGGACGAACCCAGCGATGCCATGGGGTCGCCCAACAATTGGGGCCGGCCCTGGCGCAGCGGGGGCAGCATCATCAATGTGTGGGATGCGCTCTTCGGCGGTGGGAGCGGTAGACGCGGTTCTAGCAGGCGGCGATCGCAGTGAGTGATATCATTGTAATCCCCCACCTGCGCCATGCATGTCGTACTGTCACTTGGCGGCAGTGAGCGGGGCAGTGAGAGGGCCCCACTTGGTGTAACCGGCAAGCAAGCGCCTAACGCTTGATGTCGTGGATGCGCAGGTCTGCACCGCCGGAGGGCGGGACTACTGGGCGCCGGAGCAGCAGGAAGCGGCTGGGCTCCGGCCTGCTGAGTGCCCTCGGTGGGGGCGAGCGGCGTTCCCCCCGGCGCACCTCCGGCCGGCAGCTGGACCGGCAGCTGACACCGGACAGGTCTGAACGGACCACGCCCACCCGGCCCTCGCCCAGCATGGGCGGCGGGCTTATGGGGCGCCGAAACCGCCCGCTACAGGGGCAAGGTAAATGTTATAAGCAAGCTGCTGGTGCAGGATGCTTCTGCACGCCAGTTGCCCACAACGCTTACTTGCCAGCCGCTTGCGCGTGGTGCAGGTGTGCCACAAGCCGCCCGCTCGGAGCAGCCCCAGCGCCCACCCTGGTAAGCACTGCTGAATGCGTGCTTGAGGTTTGCAAGGTGGCAAATTAGGAGGCTCCCGCGAGCTCCGCATCACAACACACCTCTTGAACCTAGCCCCACTGTGCGTTGCAGGCCAAGCACCATTGGCTCCAGTGGCGGGGGCGTCATGCTGGGCTCGCTAAGCCAGGACGCCCACGCTGCAGCGCGTGGCGGGTACGAGGCCTACCCTGGAGCGCAGGCGCGGCGTGAGGGCCACCGCATGGCGAGCGTTGGGGACGCACCTGCGTTGCCCCCGAGGGCGGCTTCCGGCCAATGGGGTAGGTGCTTCAGCTTTTGAACCATTACGGGCCAGAGCTCTCTGTACGGATACGTCACGAGGGGGTAACTGGTATGAAGTGACCTTTTGCACTTGCCTTGATCTGTGTGCAGAGCGCAACGGCTCTTTGGCGTTTCGGGTCAGCAGCGTGCCCTCAGGCGCGTCGACACCAACCTTGCAGCAGGACCAAGCGCGTCTGGAGGCAAAGCGGCCACCGCAGCTGCAGCTGCAGCCTTCGCTCTCGCGTCCTCCCCCTTTCGTACCTCGACCATCAATTGCAGGCGGATCATCATCAACCTCTCTTCAGGGCGCTTACCCGCTGACGCCTACAGGAAGTAAGGCATGGCGTTTGCTGTGGCAAAGGGTTTTGCACTTTGCGCTTCCTAGCTACACCAGTCCAACGATTGTGACTGGATCACAACATACCAAATGCGGCTTTGCGCTTCGCAGGATACAACTCGCTGGCAAGCCCAGCGTTCGTTGCGTCGCCCACCATCCCGCGCTCCAGCCCCACATCACAGGGAGCTGTCCTTCCCAGGCCTCCAACGCTGCATTTGGCTACAGCACCTACCATGCCAAGAGCCCCATCAGGTGAATAACCCACAAAGGCTTGCCCACAACGTTCATGCATTCACCACGTTGGGGCCGCAGTTGGGCGCAAGACACTCCATGCTATCAGTGCGTGCTGACGCCATTTCGGTCTGCACCTCGCAGGGCGATCAGCCTCACGCCGCCGCTCGGTTTCCTTGGGCCGGCCGCACTCCCGCGCGGCTCAGCGGCACGCGGAGGCCGCCGAGAAGGGCCATGGCAGCCGCTCGCGGCGACGGCACGGAAGCTCCAGCCCCGAGACGCCGAAACTAAAATCGTTTGCGTCTTCACGGAGGTGCGTTGCAAGCGCTGGCGGCTTACTTTATCCTGGCTTTACCCTGCATTCAAGAGTTCCTGCACTCCTAAGGCCACCATGACCTGTGGTGAAGTGCAGGCAGCGGAGGAGGTCAGCAGCTGATGCAGAGGGTCAGGAGGACCAGGACAGCACGCCGAGTCGGGGCCGCGGTGGCGGGGGCTTCTTCTCGTGGCTAAGCGGCCGCAGGGGCCGCAGGAGTTCACCGTCGCCCCCCAAGGGACCTGCAATCGGTAGCGCGGCGCCTCTGGCTCAGGCCGCTCTCTTCCCAGCTGTGCCGCAAGGGGATGCGCCAACGGAGGGAGTCGCCACAGGGCCTGCTCCCCCCGTGACGGACCTTGCCGGTCCTGGTCCCACAGCCCATGCAGCATCAGGGACCCACATCTCGCATGCACTAGCGCAGGACAGCACCCCCGCGGGAGGGGAGCCTCTGGGCCCTATGGCGGCCTCACTGGCGTCTGCGGATGCGGACCGGACCCTGAACAACCGCCGGCGGCCAGCACCGGTGCTGATCCCCAGCAGCCCGCTTCCACCCCTGGTGGCGGTGCAAATGCAGCAAACGGTGCCCTCTCGTGAGCGTAAAGGGGCGTGGTCCAAGCTGGGGAAGGTATTCGGCGTGGTTGTGCCCAAAAGGTACGCGTCAGCACGGGGGTCTACGGGCAGTATAGTCCAGCACCTGTATGAAGTTGCTAGCATCACTGCAACAGCCATGCCATGCCGTACATGCGATGTGCTGCTACTAATTGCGCTGTGCTGTGCAGGTGGCGGTCGCCCAATAAGCCGCAAGCGTCCACGGTGCACGCCCAAGCCGTGACAACCCACCCGCCTGTGGCCTCAGCCGCCCCAGGATCACGGCCCACACCACGGGCCTCTTCTACTGGGATAACAGATGCACAGCTGCCGGCGCCCGCTTTCCTTGTACCACGCCCTGGTGCAGCGACATTGTCTCTGCCCGCCGGAGCAACTAGGCCCAGTTTTCGGCTCCACCGGTCAGGCAGTGGCAGCCCGCCTTCCCACAGCCGGATCAGCCAGGTCCATCGGTTGTCGGAGCCGACAGTGCCAGAGGCGGGCTCGCGGCCAGCCCTGGCCAGGCCACTGCCTGGCCCAGCCGCCAGCCCTGGCAAGGACCAGGGCACAGGCGCTGCGGGTGATGTCAGCCTGGGCACTCCTTTCGCATCCGCGGACGCCGTCGCTGCCGTGCGCAACGAGGCCAAGGACAAGGTGAGGACGTTTAATCGCCCGCGATACCGATGGCAAGTGATAGTGTCTACGTACCGTAAAGAAGCATCAGCTGTTGTGGACTCAGCCCGAGACTTGGCGCACCTGTGACCGTGCCCCCAGTCGTTGGGAGCACGTACAACAGGGCCAGCTCCCCAGTTCCCTGGCATCATCCTCAAAATGACGTTGCTGAAGGCAACTTCGCCGCTCGGGGTTCCTGCAGACACAGCGCCCCCGCCGGGGCAAGCGCCGCGCCAAGAGCGACTTGGGGCCAGGGGCGGGCGGCCAGCCCGACTCGCCTTCGCAGCGGCCCGGCAGCGCCTCTGCCGTCCCTGCAGCCCCGTGGCAGCAGCGGCCCATGCGCGCCCCCGCCTTCGTGCCGCGAGGGCGCTCCGTGTCTCCCCTGGGCCGCAGCCTTATGGGGCCGCGACCGCGCAGCGGGCCGGCGGTGGTGTTTGTGCAGCCGCTGGCCCCCGGGGGAGCTGGCCAGGTGCGTCAAGCAAGAGCGTCGTGTTTCACATGTCAGCAGCTTAGCTTTGGTTTGGTTTGCTTTTTTACAGGGGACCCCTTCCGGTCGGGGTGTCGTACCACACCCACCACCCCGAGAGGGCAACGAGCCACTTAGCAATGAGAAGGATGGTGCATGTGTAGCGGAAAGTGTGGCATGAGTTGACAAAGGTAGTTTGGTGCAATCTCGCCATGCAGGTGCTCATCTCCCCGCTTCGGAGCAGCGGGGGCTTTGGCGACATGAGGATGTCCGCTTCCCCAACGCGGACGGCGCGGTGGGGCGTGGATGCCCACGGCGTTGTGCTAAGCTACGCCAGGTGAGGCATCTCACTGCCCGCTGGAAGCAACCGAACCTTATGCACCATGTGGCAGGAACTGCCTTTACATGCAGACGGGGGCATACAGCATGCCACACAGCCCGTCTGATCGCCCCTGTTTTTTTCGCGCAGGATACCAACAATTAACTCTTGGCTCCACCCCGGCGTCGACCACCGCCCGCTCTCGCCGCCTGCCCACCTACCCGGCGCGCAAGCCACCTCCGCCTCCCCGGTCCGCACCATCAACGCAGCCGCCACCACCCTTGCCAGTGGCCTAGGTCCCGACGGCGGCGCTGGTGCCACCGTGGACAACATGATCTTCCCCGCCGGTGTGCCCCTGCCCCTGCCCGTGGCTGATGGGCTGCAGGGCACCTTCGGTAGCGACCAGCCGCTGCTCGGGTCCGTGGGCCTGGGCTCTACGGGCACTCGCTCACGGCCTGCCACTGCAGGCATGGTGGAGGCCGCCGAGGGCGCAGACGCCTTAGCAGGAGCTCCCAGCGGTGGCAGCGCACAGGAATGGAAGCCGGCACGCGTCTTGCGGACTCCCCTGCTCACAAGTCTCATGCGGTCTAAGGGCATGCAGCCGGAGGGGGCTGCAGGAGTTGCTGGTGCAGCTGGGGCAGGGGCAGCGGAGGCGAAGGGTGCAGCAGCGGGCCCAGCGCCGTGGTCGGGTGCGCATGACTCGTTGCGAGGAGGAACGGACGTGCGGGTTGCTTGGCCGGCTGACCAGCTGTCGGTGCAGCCGCAGTTTGAAGCCCGATACGATGACACGGCAGCGCTTGGAGGGCGGAGACCTGGCTTGCAGCTGCATGTGGGCGCGGGCCAGCGGCCCCCGCTCGTCCCGCGTGCGCTCGGGCTGCTGGGTCCTGGGGGCGGCGGGGCAGCAGGGGCCGGGCTGCAGCTTGTTGCGTCGCCGGCGGCCCGTGGTGTGCTGGACTGGGAGGGCGGCAGCATGAGGCGCGAGCCGGACGGCGTGATGGCGTCTGTGGAGGGTGAGTCACGGGGTGCCGCCTTACGCATCTTCGGTACCTCATACCTGCTATGCACAGGGCCGCACAGGGCAATGCACTTGTGCACACTGTGTCCTGCGGGAATACGGTCAGCGCGCAGGATGTCGCCTGAAGCGTCACACGTGTATGGCTATGCCTGACTGCATCCAGGTCCCATCGATATGCGGGGCTCCGCTGCAACGGGGTCCCTTCGGCCCTCGCCGCTCAAGGCTGCCCCTGCGCTTCCGCCATCGTCGTTCCGCCCGCACCGCCCCATCCGTGTCGGCCAGCCGGCAGGTGTGTTACTATATCCCCATATGCGCTATATCCTACGTCGCTACGTGCCCCTGCACCTGCAGCGCCATGCGTAGCAGTCTGCACCGCGAGGAGGCCATGCTCGCTCTGCTGCGAGGCCAACATGTGTACCCGCCCTTGCGCCACAGAGCAACCCCCATACCCAGTGCTGGCGCGCCCCGCCCGGCCGCCATTGCTGGACCAGCGGCCTCCGTACTCGCCTGCTCCCGCAGCCACACTCGCACAGCTCCCCGCCGCCGGCTTCAGCCCCGGCCGCATACCGTACCCTGTCATCAGCCGGTCACCACCCGCAGCCGCAACGTCGAGGGTCCCCTTGGACGATGAAAGCAGCTTGGCTTCCTCGATCACCGTTGATTCTCTCAGGTGGGGCTGGCTACGTAAGGCCCATTGTAACGCTGCCAAGCTTTTGCCGTGCAACACACGGTACTATCGTCCACTGGTTCGTAGTGGTATCACCGGGCTCGGACCTTACGGGCTGTCGTATTGCTGGTACTGCCAGGGACATGGACCCCGTCCTGGCGACGGAGTTGCGGCGGAGGGAGCTGGGCGTGGGGCCCGCGTACCCCACCGTCGCTACAGGCGTGTGGGGCGTCACTGTACGGCCCTTGCGGCGTGAGGTCGTCACAGGTGAGTCACAGTAACACCCCTTACATGTGGCCGCACGCTTGCCCCCATGTGATAATCTCTGGTGCATGGCTCCTAAGGCACATGGGATTCCACTACATGCCACATGGGTGCGCTTGGCGTGTCCTCTGCAGGCCCCCACCTCAAGCTTATGCGGCCCAAGCAGCTGCTACGACAGCTGCAGCCACCTGGACCCACGCCCGCTTTCTCCCGCCGCCACCAACCTGCACGGCCTGCCGACGAGGTAGGGCGGGCGGCTGCTTATCTTTTAGGCCAGTCATCCCGTCCCCTGATGCAGCCCGATAAGATACATATGTTGTGCTGAAACTATGTAAGGCTTCAGCATACACTTACACCTGGCTTTTCTCCTCGACAGGCGGAAGTTGAAACGGAAGAAGGCCAGACAAGCCTTGAGGCACAGCAGCACGCAGTAGGCGATACGGAGGAAGCGCCTGAAGGGAAGCCACTCGATGACGATGCCGTTAACGACACCGCTGTTTACCGGCCGGGCCCAGTAGCGTCTAAGCTCGACCACGGCGTGTCACAGCCAAAAGCAGCTGCATTGCGGTCGGAACCGCAAGGGCATGTTACGGTCAGCGTCCCGGCTGGGTTCCGACAGGAGGCGATGCACGTGCCTCCTGCGGCACACGAGGAGGGTGCAGCTGCTTACGAGGCTGCAGGCGGGGCAGCAGGCGATGACGTGGATACAGAGAGGCGGCCTCGGGGCAACACGCTGGTCCGGGTGGACGGCGCAGGCGTGAGGGGCGTGCGGACGCTGTCGCCCCCGCGCCTGCCGGCGGCTAGCCTCAGTCCGCCGAGGCTGCTGCGTCTCACACAGGACCCTGCGTCGCACCAGCCGACCAGGTGGGGAACCAGTCAGGAGTACCGTCGATGATGTTGCGTGTCTCGCAGATTCCAGGGATGCACAGCCACATACCATGTTGTGTCTGCATGGCAATTAAGGTTCGATTCGTAGCTACCATGCGGTCTTGCTCCTCAACAAAGGTGACAAAACTGCCTTCCTCATGCCACCCTTACACCTCGCAGGCGCCATGTGCAGTTGGGCATCGGCACCGAAGCGGCGGAGGAGCCGCGGTACCGGAGCATCCGGCTCATGCGGGTGGACGTGCCCGGAGGAGCTAGCCAGGTATGTGTTCAACCAGCAAACACGCGAGCATACGGTCTCGAGGTCAAGACACGCCATTGTTCGAGGGCCCACACCTTTCCAATCTCGTGGACAAAGGCTTTGCCTCATTCTCTCCCGCTGGCTTGGTTCTCTCGGCTCGCAGGCCGGCCCCATCGGCGGCCCCCAGTACGACCGCCACCCCAACGGCATGCCCATGGGCCTGCTGCGCGTGCTGCGGCGGCCCGAGGCCGACGCGCCCGGCCTGGTGCCCGCCACCACGGCGGGGCGCACGGAGCACCTGCTGGGCATGCTGCAGGGCCGCGCAGGGGCAAGGCCAGGAGCGCCCGGGAGCCCAGGTGCGTCTGGAGACGGTGCCTGACCCTGCACTACCTGGGACCGGCCCTCCGTTTCTCGTTTCAACCCTTCGGCCCCTCCTTGGGGCATAATGCGTGTGTACATGAATTATCCCCTTCAGTTGCCTTGTAGGATAATATGCTTCTTTCCATCCCAGGCGTCCCCCTTATACCCTTGTGGCGCCCACGCTGCTTGCAGGTGTGGGCCATCGAGTCGGCCCCTTCGACCGTGTTCCAGGAGCCAGCTCCCCGTACGGCAGCCCGGGACCAGACGGCCAGCAGCAGCAACAGCCATCACCTGGGCACGCCTCGCACCCGCCTGGTCATGCCTACCCTTCCGCACGCTCACCGCCCGTCAGCCCGCAGGGTATCGACATCCGGGTCCACAGCACAGGCGCGCCGCCGCCTCAATACCCCGCCGGCCCGCCGCCCAGCGAGCCGTACCCGTACGCACCCGGGTACGGCGCACCGCCCTACGGGCCGCATCCGGGCGGCGCCCAAACCTCTGGGAGCCCCCATCACCCGGCTACGGTTATGGTCAACGCGGCAGACCCCAACGCTCTGGCGGGCTTGGCTGCCCTGAGCCAGCTCACAGCGCTGACCTCGCTAGGGAACCTTGGCCGTGGCGCGGGGCCTGCACCCCTCGATGACCCCACGCTGTGGCCCGACCTCATGGAGGTGAGCCGTCGCGGTGTGGTCCAGCCAACCCAGCTGGACTCACTCCTTGTAGGTGTACTGAGGACGCATGCTCGTGCGACGTGTGTGTTACAAAGGTACCAAAGCCACCAGTTTCAGGTTCACCTTGTAACCTGAAAAATGTGAGAGACTGTGCATTGCAAAGGTGTTGAGCACCGCGCTTGCGAAGAGAAGCTCATTGCTGCCTTCCATGCCTCTCTGTGCAGACCACGCCGGAGACGATGCGCCAGACCTCGGAGAACGTGGCCGTGCGCATGCGGCAGCAGCGGGCCGCCCTCTCTCAGCCCAACATGGGCGTGCTGCGGGACATGGCGCCCTCCCTGGCCCTTGGCCCCGGGGACATGCTCGGACCCGGGCCCCTGGGGGAGGCGCAGTACGCGCGGCGCTCCGCCGGCGGCATGCCGTACAGCCGTACGGGACCTCCCGGCGCCGACCCGTACAACCCTGCCGTACCACACACGGTGATCAGCGTGCCGCTTGAGGACCACGGCGTGGCGGGTGCGGGAGGAGGGCAGTGGATTGCGAGCAGGTCGCCGGAGGGGCAGGTGCTGGCGGTGGGGAGGGCGGCGCACGAGCAGAGGGCGGACCAGGCTCTGGCAGGGGAGGGTGAGCCGTCGCAGAGGGAGCTTGAGCGTGCTGCTCGGCGGGGCATCGTGTTGCCCCACTCCCGGGGCAAGGCGCAGGACGGCAAGCATGGCCGTAGTGGGGCTAAGGGTGCGGAGGAGGAAAACAGGGAAGGACACCGGCGGAGCCGTAGGCGCAAGGGCCACCGGAGGAGACGCTCGTACAGCAGCAGTGGAAGCTGGAGCAGCGGGAGCGAGGGGAGCGAAAGCGAGACGGCCAGCGGCAGCAGCAGCAGCACCGACAGCAGTGGCAAGGGCAAGAGGCGGCGCCAGAGGCGCCACAGGCGCACCAAGCGCAACAAGGACCGCGATGCTGGCAAGGCTGGCGCAGGTTCTGCTGATGCGGCAACAGCAGAAGGGGCGCTAGCTGAGCAAGCTGCACTATCAACAGCCACCAATGCCGCAGACCAAAAGGGCAGTGCAGCGGCGAAGGTCTCGTCCCAGCCTGTGCCAGATGGTGATGCGCCTCGTCCGGAGCCTGGGGATGACTTCGGCCTGGACGTTGCGGAGCGGCTGCTGCAGCGCATGGCAGAGCCGGAGGGGCTGCCGGGCAGGCAGCGTGGCGTGCAAGCGTTCGGCGCTGTGCCTGGTGCACCAGCTGCTGCAGAGAGTGGGGCTGGTGGTGGGGCTGCCGGGGAGGGTGGTGAGGAGGAGCCTTCCAGTCCGCGCCCCAGCCGCCTCTCCATAGTGCTGCAGCAGTCCCGCACGTCGCCGCCCGTCAATGTGGATGACAGCGACTCGCCAAACGCCAAGATGGCGGACGTGCTCAGAGGGCCCTTCGCCAAGAGGAGGGCCGAGGAGGTGGGGAGGAGGCGGAGTGTGTAGTAGGTTTGGCGATGCATGTCACAACGGTTGGCTTGCAGGCTACTGGCAAGTGCCAGCAGTAACCTGGCCCTGCCTTGTGGGCGTGCGGCACACGGTAACGAGTGCTGCTTTGAGCTACGGCTACCACATGACCGTGTACCGTAACGGTTAAGGACGGTTGACAGGGGCGTTCTCGTCACGATGATTTGGCCGAATGCCCTATATTCTTGCCCCTCTCTGCGCTGTGCTACCTTCCGTGCAGATCATCGCCCGTCAAGCGGCCTTGCGGGCCAAGTTCCTTGCCGCTGCGGACCAGCTGCAGAGCGCGGCCGCGGGCAGTAGGTTCCTCAGCAAGCCGCCCACAGGCGCCACCATCATCGCCGGCATGGCTGAGCCCGACGGCCCCCACAGCGAGCCCTCCTTGGCCCCGATCCAGCAGCCCGAACCGCAGTCCCCGCCACAACATCCGGCCGGCCATAGTGGGGCATTTGCCGCTCCGCCAGCCCCATCCAAAGACTCTCCGGAGCATGCACAAGGGAAAGGCGACGACGCCGGCCGCTTGGGCCAGCGGCACGAGAAAGCAGCGTACGTCACCTCGCCCCGCAGCTCCCCGCCCCAGGCTGCGCCAACCCAGCAGCCCATCCAGATCTACTGCACGCAGCTGGTCCTGCAGCCAGGCCAGGGCCCAATCGTGCTGCCCGGCGTGCCGTCCTTTCCCCCGCCTGCAGCTCCAGCCTCATGGGCAGCCCTCACCCAGGCCCTCCCCGGCGCCGGCGGCCTGCCCTCCAGCCCCCCAGCGGACCCCTACCCCACAGACCGTCCCGTGTACATCCACTCCGCGGCGCAGTCCCCCTGGCGGCAACACCAGCCCGCAGTCTCGGTCAACGCGATGCAGAAGGGCGTGTGGGTGCCGACCGGCGCCCGGCGGCCCGACGGCGGCCCCGAGCTCCTTGCCACGGCTATGGTCGACGCGCCCGGCCCTCGCAGCGATGAGCCTGGGAGGGACAACTTCCAGCTGCCTGGGATGCCACCTGCTGTGGGCAGGAGCGCCTCCCAGGGACCCTCTCCGCCCAAGCCGCCTGTGCCGGGTGAGGAGGGGAAGCGGCGCTCCTCTGGCGGAGGCGGTGGCCCCCGGCTGACGCTGGTGCGCAGGGTGAGCGCTGCGGGCAACGAGGTGAGCCAGCAGGGCAACCAGCTGGTGCCCCTGGGCCCCGAGTCTTCAGCCGGTGGGAGCCTCCCTGGGTCCCACCCTGCTTTCGGGGAAGCGGGCGACGGGCAGCAGTCCTCGTCGAGCTCTGCGTCCGTGGTCGAGGACCAGCTCGGGGTGCAGCCAGAAGCCCCTAACGTAATGGTGAACGCCGGGACTGGTGGTAGCGGCGCCAGGCAACCGCCAAGCGGTGGGCGGCGCGGGTCGGCGGCCGGCTCCCGACATGCGTCAGTGGATGGCGGAGGGGGCAGGGGCGGGGGCTGCTCGCAGCGGTCCATGTCGGTCAGGTCGGTGGGTTCCGCGGAGGGAAGCGCCACCCTGCACTACCGCGGCCCAGGCGGGCATCATGGGGCTGGGGTGGGCACGCAGGAGGGCGGGGACGAGGACGGGGACGGGGAGCCGGGACCAGCTCCGGAGCAGCGGCCGTCGCAGGGGAGTGTAGGATCGGGTACGGAGGGAACTGCGGCGGGTGCTGGGACGGCAGCCGGCCCAGAGAACCAGGCTGCTATGGCTGCCGAGCTGACGCAGCTCATCATGCAGGCATTCCAGCAGAGCGGCGGGACCATACAGCCCGAGCCCACCAGCACGCGGCCTGCGCAACCGCGCCCTCCCCACGCTGCCTCGGCACCGAGCACCAAGCCGCCGGAAGGTGCTGTAGACGCCCGCGGTGCAGCTGCTTCCGAGGAGGGTGCACCTGTGGCCGCTGATGCATCTGCTGCGCCCGGGGCCGCGCCTGCGCTCTCCCGCCTGCCGGGCACGCTCCCCAACGCCGCCGTGCCGCGCGGACAGGGGCCCGCCTTTCTCCAGGTTCGCGACATAGCCCTGCAGCTGCCCGCCGAGGGCGAGCCGTCGCAGGCCGCCGCTGGGTACGACACACACGTGGCCGGGTCCGACACCGTTACCAATGCCATCCTGGGTGGCCTCAACGCATGGGAGGAGCAGGCCATGGCCGCGCTGCACGGCCGCCCTCAGGGTCCGCCCCCCAAGCGCTTTGATTATCTGCAGCCGCAGCCACAGCCTGACATGCTGTCGCAGCAGCCCGTCTACCCACAGCACCACCAACAACTTTTGCAGCCGCAGCCCTTCTACCTCACGGCTGAGGGTCCGCCAACCCTAGGACGCGACGCCGGCGAGTTCTTCACTGCTGCACCTGGTCCTCACGTTGCTGCCCCACAGAGGGGAGGAAGGCCAGGCCTCCCTTACCCCACTGCGTCGGAGGCCATCGCCCTGGACCCCGCCTACGCCCACCAGCACCAGCTGGCCCTGCTGCAGCAGCGCAAGGAGCAGCGCAGCGCCGCCATCGCCGAGCGCCAGCTGCGCTACCGCCTGGGCCTGGAGCACTTCGCACACCCCAGCCAACCACCGCGCCCGCTGGCGCTGCCGCCTCCCTCGCACCCCATGCCCCCGGACGACTACCTTCTGCCCTTGCCCCCCGACCAGCACCCGACAGGCACCACCACCTCGCCAGGCCGAGGGCACACCACCACCACAGCCACCAGGGCCACAGCGTCCTGGCAAGCGCACCAGCAGCACGCAGGGCATGCGTACACCTCGCCAACCCGTACGTCTCACCCTTACTCCCCGGGCGGCCACGTGCCAGTCCGCAGTCCTCCGCATGGCCCACGTGACACGCTGTACCAGGGGCACGCGCGGTACCGGCCCGACCAGGACACGGCGGGGCCGTGGTTCGGGGGGCTGGCGGGCGGCGGGGGATACCTGCCAGAGGGCGTGGGCGTGGAGGCGCGGCCGCACCCCGCCAGCCCGCTGCAGCTCAAGGTCAGTGGTTGGGTGGGTGGGGTTGGTGGACATGGGTAGCGGTATGCGGTAGGGTACAGCTCAAGGTCAGTGGGTTGTGTTGCGGTTACTGGCGTTGGCACTGGGTCAGGTGCTAGCACGCGGCACGCGTAAGCGGCTACGGGCTTCTTCCTGCAACGGGGCTAAGGCATGGCAGTGGGCATTGTGTGTTGAGTCTGGCATTGAAATCCTGCTCTTCCATGTCGCGCTGCTGCAACAACAGTACGGTTTTGGGCGGTCAACATACTGTTGTTGCTACTGCAGATGCACGGGGAGGTCCACATTGCTCAACTACGGCGCAGCCAGGAGGCAGCCATGTCGCCAAGGGTGAGGCAGGGCTGCCGGGATATGCAGTACACATGCTGCACCCCCAGCGGATTTTGCAAATGGCCGTATACGAAAGCGCACACCAGCGGTCCATACAATTCTCAAACTCCAGACCACGCGTCCATTGTTTGCCGCTATTCCCTTCTCCTGCAGGCCGCTGCGCTGTACCAGCACCAGCTACGCTTCAACCGCCAGGCCACCGGCCGTGGCCACCCCGCCGCGCGCACCGTCTCCTTCGCGCCAGACACCCTTGGCGGCCGAGAGCACGAAGAGTACGGCGAGTACGGCGCAAGCCCCACGCGCGTGCCGTACATGGCCCGCTTCGGACCGGAGGCGGCTGCCGTACGGTCGTTGGCCGCCATGGTAGCTCAGCGGGCGCAGGAGGGCGGTGTGGGGGCCAGCGGGCTGGGTGATACGCGGTTGCCAAGGGACGCACGTGATGGGAGTGGCGGTTGGGGGTTAGGCAGGGAGGGTGAGGACGTGTCTGAAGAGTACGACAAGACGGACCCTCACGCGGACACGGAGTGCGGGGGCTGCGACTTCCCCGCCTGCCCGGTGCGCGCCGCCCAGGAGGAGGACCGACAGGCCGAGGACGCGCGGCAGGTGGGTGGCAAAAGCAGCAGGGAAATTGTGACTGAGGGCGCTTAGGCATGCATGGGGATAGCATAGTTGGACAAGGATACTCGTAGTGATGGCCAAAGAGGCCGACTGACACGTGCAAAGCAGCTGGTAATTCATGAGTTGTGCGAACTGCGACCACTCCGGTGGCTTCCACCTTGCAACCCGCTACTGCCTCCTCTCTGTCCTGCTCCCCGCCCACCAACCTCCCGCACACACCCGCAGGCCTCCATTGCCCGCAAGGAGCTGGCCATGCAGGAGGCGGCCCAGCGGGCAGCCGCCCGCCACCTGCATGGAGGACAGGGCGACGACGGGCCCACACCGCACCACCACCAGGGCCATGCAGTGCGGCGGCCCACCCCCGACCAGGTGGCTGCTCAGCGGGTGCAGCGCGAGGCGGACCGCGCGCAGCTGCTGGACGGCTGGGCGGCGGAGATGCGCGCCATCCGGGCGGCGGCGGACCGCGCGGAGGCTACAAAGAAGGTGGTGGTGTCGTCCACGCAGCAGGTGGGCATGTGGGTTAGCCGCTTAGCAGCAAGGTAATTGCCTCATGCACTGCCAAGAAGGGGGGGGGGGGAGTTCGTCCACGCAGCAGGTGGGCATGCACAACGTGACGGGTGGGTGGGCGGTTTGCTTGGTACCGTTACTCGTACAATGGGGTGGTGGCGCCCATGCAGCAGCTACCAGTATGCTGGGCATGCGCACGCCGACGGTGGCCGGGCTGAGTTCTGGTACGGTTGTACGGTGGTTGCAGCCTGCGGGTATGGGTACCCTTGCCGGTGCATGTGAATGGGTAGGGCAAAGTGGCTGCTGGCGTGGTGCCGTACATGTCCCGCCATGTTCGTCCATGCCGGTATGCGATGGCATGACACCCCAGAGGATGCGCTGCGTCCTCCAGCGCCTGCTCTTGCCTAGCACCAAGACAAGTTCCGTTCTGCCTTTGCCGCTGCACATATCCATCCTCCCCAGGCGCTGGCCTCCCGTCGTGAGCGGCAGACTGCCGAGCTGCAGGGCCTGTTCGCGCTGCTGGGGGAGGTGGACCAGCTGGCCAGCGCCGTGGGCAGCCAGGCCAAGGACACCAAGCGCATGATGCAGGTGGGTAGGCGGCGGTGGGGGCGGGTTGGGGCCTGGTGCTTGGGTACAGGTGTCAAGGACACCAAGCGCATGATGCAGGTGGGTGGGCGGAGGTGGG
>VFQN01000806.1_pt1 | contig 56163 bp, 55 predicted proteins | sample 3512371 | NCBI WGS metagenome assembly VFQN01 (sample SAMN10412370, study PRJNA504923) | tailings metagenome | isolation source: Replicate 2 from Balatoc abandoned mine | place: Philippines: Itogon, Benguet | collected 2017-08-28
AATTCTCAATGGAAATTATGCGCCTAACCGGCTCAGTTCTGCGTGGAAACCAACACCCTACTTCAGGCCGAACGGAGTATGCTATCGAAATCTGGAGCTAGCGCGTTTCGTCAGATCCTTTGGCAGGGGAATCAGGAAATCGGCAAGGAACAGTCTGACGATCCTGTATGAGGAAATAGCAAGAAGAAGGTGTATGCTGCCGCCTACCGCAAGGCGCGCCCAATCTAGTCGACAAGCGCTGGAATAAGGAGATCAGGGCACCAGATGGCTCGATTGGTCACAGAATACTGGAACTCTTCGTTATCGTCGAGTTGAAGAACAAGATCGCTGCCAACGAGATCTGGATCAAAGGGTTGCGTACATATTGGGCCCTCGACGAGGGTATGATCTCCCACCAGACTTATGCCATCATCAAGGCCGAAGCCCGCGACCAGTCCAGTCCGCCGCGCGCGTTGTCGCAGCACGAGGCATCTACGGGGCTTGAGTAGCAACGGAGCAGAAAACATAGGGCAATCGCGGGAGCGCCGGGCGCTGATGCGATTGCTGCATCGAAGGTGGCTGTTCCCCGATAGGCTCGCCTCAAAGCGCGTGAACTTCGCCGGCTCGCTTTCCATCATGGTTCGACCGCCCAATGGCACCGTCAATGGCGCCATCGCCCCCGTGGAAAGCGCCTTCCTGCGCCACGCATAAAGTTGCGACACGTCCAGTTCATAGGCGCGCGCAACCTCCGCCACCGTCCCTCCCGGCGAAAACGCTTCCGCCACAAGCCGCGCTTTCTCGTCATCAGACCAATGCCGCGGCGAACGTCGCGACGGCGTCGCCGTCAAAACGTACGCATCCGGGGAAGGACGCCTTGCTGTTTTGAGAATTTTGGTGAGGCTCCGGCTATATCGACGTCAATATAGCCAGTGTTTTACCCATGGATATCATTCGCAGCGGTCGCCCGCAGATCAGTCGGCTGGAGATTGTAGAGAAAGGTCGTCGCCGGCACTTTAGTGACGAAGCCAAGCTGGCGATTGTCGCGGAGAGCTATAGCGGACCCCAGCAGGTATCGGCGACGGCTCGTCGCCATGAGATTACGCGCTTTCAGTTGAATAGCTGGCGCAAGGCGGTGCGGGAAGGACGGCTCGGGGGTGGTTCATTGGCTGGTTTCGTTCCCGTTGTTGCGGATTATGACGCGGCGGCCGAGCATCCTGTTCCGGTTGCTGATCTGGAGCCTTCGGCGTCTGGTTCTGGTCGCATGGAGGTCGTGATCGCGAACGGCCGGCGCGTTGTTGTCGACCGTGATGTCGATGTGGATGCGTTGCTGCGGATCGTCCGTGGCCTTGAGGGGCTGGAATGATCGCGATCCCGACAGGTGTTCGGGTTTGGCTTGCGACGGGCTATACGGATATGCGGTGTGGGTTCCCGTCGCTGGCGCTGCGGGTGCAGGAGGTGCTGAAGCATGACCCGTTGGGTGGCCACCTGTTCTGCTTCAGAGGCAAGCGCGGCGATCTGGTCAAGATCGTTTGGCACGATGGTCAGGGTGCCTGCCTGTTTACGAAAAAGCTGGAACGAGGAAGGTTCATTTGGCCTTCGGCCGAAGGTGGCGCGGTGGCAATCTCGTCGGCACAGCTCTCCTACCTGCTCTCCGGAATTGATTGGCGCGCGCCTCAGGAAACTTGGCGACCAACGCGAGTATGATTGCATTTAAGCATTGAGATTATTGGGAAATCTGGTTGAATGTCGTCATGACATTGCCGCCGCTTTCCCTGCCTTCGGACCTTACCAGCGCCCATGCGGCGCTGCTGGCCGAGCGCGCGGCGCGTGTGCAGGCCGAGGCGGAAGCCGCCAATGCAAAGGCGCGGTTGTCGAGCACCGAGGCGCTGATCGCACATCTGCAATTACTGATCGGCAAGCTGGAACGGGCCAAGCACGGGCCGAGTCGTGAGCGCACCCAGCGGCTGATCGACCAGTTGGAATTGCAGCTCGAAGAACTCGCCGCGTCGGCGACCGAGGACAAACTGGCGGCCGAAGAGGCCACGGCCAAAACGCAGGCGGTGCGTGCCTTCACGCGTAAACGGCCAGTGCGCCAGCCCTGGCCGGAGGATATCGAGTGCGAGCGCATCGTCCTCGACGCGCCGACAGCCTGCGCTTGCTGTGGTGGATCGCGGCTATCGAAGCTGGGCGAAGACATCACCCGGACGCTGGAGGAGATCCCGCGCCGCTTCAAGGTGATCGAGACGGTGCGCGAGAAGTTCACCTGCCGCGATTGCGAGGCGATCAGCCAGGCTCCCGCGCCGTTCCACGCCACACCGCGCGGCTTCATCGGCCCGAACCTTCTGGCGACGATCGTCTTCGACAAGTTCGGGCAGCATATCCCGCTGAACCGGCAGAGCACCCGGTTCAAATGCGAGGGCATCGACCTGTCGACCCAGACGCTGGCCGATCAGGTCGGCCACGTCGCCTTCGCCCTCAAACCGGTCTTCGACCTGATCGAGACGCATGTGTTCCAGGCCGAGCGGCTTCACGGCGACGACACGACGATCCCGATCCTGGCAAAGGGCCAATGCACGACCGGGCGAATATGGGTTTACGTGCGTGACGATCAGCCATTCGCCGGGCCTGCACCACCGGCTGCGGTCTTCTATGCTTCCAGCGATCGGCGCGGCGAGCACCCGCAACGGCATCTGGCCGACTTCAGCGGCATCCTTCAGGCTGATTGCTACAACGGCTTCAATCCGTTGTTCGACCGGACGAGAAAGCAAATGCCGGCAACGCCCGCCTTCTGCTTCGCCCATGCGCGCCGGAAGTTCTTCGAACTGGCCGATGTCGCGCGAAACGCCCGGCGCGGCAAAGGGGCCAAGCCGATCTCGCCGGCGGCCCTCGAAGCCGTCAAGCGCATCGATGCCCTGTTCGCCATCGAGCGCGATATCAACGGCCAGAGCGCGGCAGAGCGGCTTGCCGTCCGGCAGGAGAAGAGCAAGCCCTTGCTGAACGATATGGAGGAATGGTTGCGCGCCGAGCGGGCCGGCCTCTCGCGTTCATCGCCGGTGGCCGGGCCGATCGACTACATGCTGTCGCGCTGGGCCGACTTTGCCCGCTATGCCGACGACGGCAGGATCTGCATGACCAACAATTGCGCGGAAAGAGCGTTGCGCGGTGTGGCTTGCGGAAGAAAGGCCTGGCTCTTCGCCGGTTCCGACCGTGGCGCCGATCGCGCGGCCATCATGCTCACGCTCATCATGACCGCAAGGCTGAATGACGTGGATCCCAAGGCTTGGCTCGCCGATATCCTTGCTCGTATCGCTGACCTGCCGATCTCGCGTCTGCCGGAATTGCTTCCGTGGGAGTGGAAGCGGCTACGCCAGGGTGAAAGTCCAGCCCTCATGCTGGCGGCCTGACGATGGCAGCTTCCCTGGTCCGTTTGAAGGTTACTCTTGATCATGTCGAACCAACGGTGATGCGGCGCATTGTCGTGCCCTGGCGCATCCGGCTCAGCCGATTGCATGAGGTCTTGCAAGCCGCGATGGGCTGGACGAATACCCACCTCTACGAGTTCCAGATCCGCGATGTCGGTTTTGGTTTGCCCGACCAGGAATGGGGGGATGGCCCAATCGATGCGCGCAAGGTCTCGCTCCTGTCGGCAATCCAGGACACCGGCGCGAAATCCTTCAAATACCACTACGACTTCGGTGACGGCTGGACGCACAGCATCAAGATCGAGCGGACGTTCCCCATCGTTGCGCTGGCAGACCCCATGCTGATCGAGGCGACGGGGCGCTGCCCGCCGGAAGACGTCGGCGGCCCTTGGGGATACCAGGAGTTCCGCGAGGCGCTTGCCGATCCCGCTCATGAGCGGCACGCCGAGCTTGCCGAATGGTGGGGCGCCAAAGACTTCGACCCGAACCATGCTGCGTTCGCCGACCTCAACAGAGCCGTTGAACACCTGGTCGCAAAATGGGCGCGTCGATCACGCCGGAAAACCTGACGGTCCGCTACGCCACGCCCCCCAACTCCGAACCGAACCTCACCACCATAAACCGGTTGGTTCTCATCCGCGCGCGCAGATACCGCGTGGCTGTTCGGATGCTTACGTCAAAACTTCAAACGTCCGGCCCTGATTCACCTTGTCGCTCATATGACTCTCCGCATGATTCATGCAGAGAATGAGCTTCCGCGCACAAACGCGCTACGTGGGATCGCCTACCTTGCAGTTACCCATAAGTTCGTGGATTTCGGTCTTTGATGATGGAGGCTCCTTCCACGAGATCGGCAAGGCGAGACAAGCCTCGCCAGATAACGGTTGTTCCCGGCGGGGGGTCGGAAGCGCGATCGAGATAGCCCCCAAGTCGTGCTAAGGCCTTGATGTAGAAGTTCAGGTCCAGGTTTCGTGAGGCTTGGTGTTTTCTTTCCGGTGTCGAACGTTCGAGCAGGCGCCGCTCGATGTCCGTAAAGACGGCGGCAGGGGCAGCATGCGCTGACCTGCGCCGCAACATTGTAAGCCATGAGACGCGCCAGGCTACGACGCAACACAGCGCAATGCAGTTGGCCAGACGGTCGGCCGTAGTCAACCGCAGTTCCTCAATTCGACAGCCAGTCTTCAGCGTCCTGAAAAAGGTCTCGATATTCCAGCGCATGGCATACCATTCGAGCTTGTGCACCGCATCGGCGTGCGTCTCGACCGGCAGGTTCGTGATCAATTTCCAGACAACCGGTGCCCGGTCTTCGGGCGGGTTGATCTCCTCGGCATGAATAATCTGAAGCTGTTGGCACGGATATTTCTTCTGCTTTCCAACCGGCGGACGGACGATCATCGTTGCATGTCTTATCGATAGCACAGCTTGCTGGTCTTTACCCTGCGCATCACGAAACCGAATCTTATGCGTGCCGCTGGCCTCAACCGCCGCCATCACCGTGGCGATGGTCGTATCACCGTCTTCCGCCAGGCGATCGACACAGCTTCGGACCAGGAAGTTGATCCCAAGATCGTGAGCCAGGCAGTAAAGCTCATAGATGTCGCTTTCCCTGTCTCCAACATGCACACATCGTTCCGGCGATCCTGTCAGGTCAGTGGAAAGCCGCAAATTGTCGAGCCAGCGCACGCTTTCTTTCTGCTCAATCGGCATTCTGGTCGGGTTGATTTTTCGTTTGAGAGCAGTGGTCCCCTTGAACTTGCTACGTGACCAGAACTTGACAGCCGTCAGGCCGAGGGGCAACCCGGCCGGAGTGACCGCCAGGCTAGCATGCATCAGCAACCCGCAGATCGTATGTTTCTGATGGTGACCTTCCTTCATCTTGCGCCTGGTCAAAACCGTCGTGAAGCCGATCTTCTCGGGTGCAGAACGTTTGAAGGAGAACTCGGTGGTGTCCTGCAAAATCAGGATCGGACCTTCAGTCACCCGAATACGTAAGGCCGAGGCCGCGAAATGGCCCTCAAGGATCTTGTTCTCGCTGACGGCCTCATTGGCAAAGAAGCGGTAGGCGGCCTTTGTATTCGACCAATCCTGAAACGCAGTAGGCAGAGATTGCCCCGGTCGCTCTCCAAGCGCTTCGAGCATCACTCCCAACCGGCGGTTTAGCCGCTCATCACCCAGATCACATTCGCGGGTTTCCGTTTCCACCCAACTGCGCCCCATATCTGCACCTCGTTTGCTGAAGGTGCCAGACAAGGAATCACAGCAGATTCTTCCCGATCAAGAGAAATATTCCAGACCGAACTTATGGGTAACTGCAAGATCGCCTACACGCTTACCGATGACCTGCTCCAACGCCTGGATGAAATCCTCTACCGCGCGGCCTTCCGTGACGGTGAGGCGAGCTTGCCGAAGAGCGTCTTCGGAGATCTGCATTGACGGCGAACAGCGGCATCGGGTCGCCCGGCGCCGGACAGGGAGGTTCGGCCGTGAACCTCACCGCAATATGCCGTTACCGGCGCCTGCAAAGAAAATCGCGATGTACCAGCCAGCCGCCAGCGCCAGATAGGGTACTCGGCACCCCCGCCTCCTGCTTGACCGACGAGGTCGGGGGAGCAAGGGCAAGGGTTTCAGGCGGCGGGCGGGCCGCTGAAGCGGAGCCCCTGTCAGTCGAGCCAGTTCTCGACGTCGCGGGGGCCGTAAACCACTGCCACCACGAAAATTCCGTAGGGCATCGGGTCATAGATGATGATGTAACGGCCCTCGATCAGGATACGCGCAGTAGGGCTGATTTCGGGGCGGGATGGCCCCATGTGGGGATGCGCGGCCGCCAATTCGGCCTTTTCGGCAATCCGGCGTAAAAGTGCATCGGCAGCATGCTGGTTGTCAGGGGCAATGGCCCGCCAGATGTCGCGGAGGTCGTCCTCGGCGCGGGGGCTGAAAACGCACTTAGCCACGGTTCTTGGCTTCTGCCTTCAACTCCGCAAGAAAGCTGTCGATGTTGATTTCCCGACCTTCACCGCTGGCTTTGCCCTCGTCGTAAGCTCTTTTCAAACGAGCGATTTCCATTTGCCGCAATTCCTCGCGCTGCTCCCACAGGCGCAACGCGTCGCGGACGATTTCGCTGTTGGACGCATAGCCGCCGGTTTCGACGGCGCTCTGCATCATCGCCGCTTGGTGCGGCGTCAGGGATACGGTGAGGGTGCGCATGTTCGTAGCTTTCATTGTTCAGACTTATAGCATACCTCACAAACTTTAACAAACTTTGTTAGAAGGATCTTTTTTGTAGGTGCAGGTTGCAGGTCTCCTGCAACCCTGCCCGACCGGCGAGGTCGGGGGGTAGCAAGGGCAAGGGTATCAGGCGGCGGGCGCACAAGCGCAGCGCGGAGCCTCGGGAACCGCCCCCTTGCCCGCGCGAGGGGCGAAGCCCCTAGTTTTCTCACCTTTAACCCGCCTTGAATGCCGAACCTTGTCTGGCGTTCATAATGTACCGAACTTCACCGCTGCCACCACGGTATTCAACGCACGTGACTTCGTAGACATCCTTCAATTCCAACGGGCGGACGTCGGTGACAGAGGCGCAAAGATGGCCATTCAGGTTTATCACAGTCGCAATTTTCTCCAGAAGCTCATCTGCCTTCGAGGTGTGCGCATACGCAAACATCAAAACCCCCGCCACTACCGCTGCTCTTTTCATTTCACTCTCCTAGCTACAACGTCTCCCACCCTTTTAACGGGAATGAGTTGCAACTTCGGATGGAGGACATGTGGCCACATCACCCAATTGGGTGATGTGGCAGCCGGAAGACCCACATACCCTGTCTCTACAGACCATTAAGACTAACTGCGGTGCGTGTGCTTGACACGGGCGAAGTATTTCCAGAGTGCCCGCCCGTAAGGGAGCGTCACCGTTTGGCTTTAGATAAGGGCACAGAAAATGACTATTTCCGGCGGCGGCGAGACCCGTGTGAATACGTTCACAGATGCCAGCCAGTACGAACCAAGCATCACGGCGTTGTCCGATGGTGGGTGGGTCGTGACGTGGTCTTCAAACGGACAAGACGGTTCGGGACGTGACGTCTTCCAGCAAGCCTATGACACTAAAGCCTCGCAGCTTTCCGAGAATTGATGATCGTTATCAACATAGCAGTCCCTGCCCAGCGAAGATGACAGTGCACGCCCAGCAAGCGAGCTTTCAGAGGAGACTTACCAATGACCTATGTGAACACCACCACCAAGACTGGAAGCTTTTCCACCGAGGACATGATTGAAAAGGTCGCGCTCCTCGCCAAAAACATGACCGGCAGCAAGCTTAAATTCAATGCCGACGGCACAGCATCGGTGACGCTGACCATCAACGGCCAGCCGATGAAGGCGATCTTTTCCGGGTACGAAAATATTGATAATCGTGATGCGGAATTCTCTGAAATTCAGTTCCGCAATGCTGGTGACGACTTGGTATTTTCGCTGTCGACATCCGACCTTTCGTTGGAAGATATAGCGTCGGCCACGGATTCCGCGAAAGTGATCGACCTGCTCTTTTCCGAGGACGACACCATTTACGGTGATAAATCGAACGACAACATCGTGGGCTATGAGGGAGACGACTACCTCGCGGGCTACGCGGGCAACGATTTCATCGACGGCTGGTATGACAACGATGTGATATACGGTGGGAGCGGCAAGGATACGTTGTACGGCGGTGCCGGAAACGACGAGGTCTATGGCGACTCGGGCAACGATTTCGTCTCGGGAGGCGTCGGGAACGACTGGGTGAATGGCGGGACCGGCAAGGACATCGTGCAGGGCAACAGGGGAGCTGACACGCTCTTCGGCGGCTCAGGAGCAGATATGTTTGTTTTCAAGAACGCGAGCGATTCCACGGTCAAGGCAAGCGGGCGCGACACCATTATGGACTTCAATCCCGATTCCGGCGACCGCATCGACCTGAGCTTGATCGACGCCAACAGAAAGGCCGATGGCAATCAGGCGTTCAAGTTCATCGGCGAGAGCGCATTCCATAAGAAAGCCGGGGAACTGCGCTTTACCCAGACGGATGACAAGACTTTCGTCTATGCCGACACCAACGGCGACGGTAAGGCGGATTTCTCCGTCGAATTCAATGCTGTCATCGATCTCGCCAAAGGCGACTTCCTTCTATAAGCCAAATTCGACAACACGATGGGAAGCCCCGACCCGGCGTACTTCACGCCGGGTTCAATGACGCTCACGCCGCCCCATGGTTGGCGATATTCTCTGCGTTGAGTATCCGATAGACCTGCATACGCGAGCAGCCGACGCGGCGACCGATCTCGGCAGGCCCGGCACCCGCCGCATGCGCTTCAAGAACGGCCGCCCTATCGATGCGCGCCACGCCGCCGCGATAAACCGCCTTCGCCTTCGCCCGCTCGATCCCTTCGCGTTGGCGCTCCTTGATAAATCGGCGTTCCATCTGCGCGACCATACCCAGCACGGTCAGCACCATATGCCCCATATCGCCGCGCGTGGTGACGTGCGGGTCGAGTACGGTCACAAAGCCTACACGCGTTTCGCGCGACCCGCGCCGATTCCACCCGTTATCATTCAGCGTTCAATTTGCAGTCATGTGAACCGCCAAACTTCTCTGTTCGTCATTGTTCGGGTGCAGGAATGCATTCGCGCTTGCGCGGGATGTGTCAACGGCGGAGTAAAAACCGGCCACGGGGCGGAGCAAAAGTCGGCCACTGTGGCGCCGGCCTGAGACCGCCGGGAGGGCATAGCCCGAGCGGGGGTCTCAGGCCGGCGCGGCGATTTTTTTCAGGAGCGTTTCAGCCGGCCTTTCGGGCGCGACTTTGTGCGAGACGATAGCTGTCGCCGTTCATCTCGAGGATGTTGACGTGGTGGGTGATGCGATCGAGCAGCGCGCCGGTCAGACGCTCCGATCCCAGAGTTTCCGTCCATTCGTCAAACGGGAGATTGCTGGTGATGAGAGTGGCACCGCGCTCGTAGCGTTGCGAGATCAGCTCGAACAGCAACTCCGCCCCGGTCTTCGACAGCGGCACGAAGCCGAGTTCGTCGATAATCAGCAGCTTGTAGGCGGCCATCTGCTTCTGGAACCGGAGCAGACGCCGCTCGTCTCGGGCCTCCATCATCTCGCTGACCAGGGCGGCTGCCGTGGTGAAGCCGACGGACAGGCCCTTCTGGCAGGCGGCTAGGCCGAGGCCGAGAGCCACATGCGTCTTGCCGGTTCCGCTGGGGCCCAGAGCGATGACGTTCTCGCGGCGCTCGATCCATTCGCAGCGCGCCAGTTCCAGCACCTGCATCTTGTTGAGCTTCGGAATGGCGGAGAAGTCGAAGCTATCCAGGCTTTTGACGACCGGGAATTTGGCCGCCTTGATCCGGCGCTCGACCTTACGGCGATCGCGTTCGATCATCTCCCGCTCGGCAAGCCGGAAGAGGTATCCGACATGATCGACGCCCTCGGTGGCACATAGCCGGGCCAGCTTCTGATACTCGCGCTGGAAGGTCGGGAGCTTCAGGATCTTGAGGTAGTGGGCTAGCAAAATCTCTGGCACTTCAGTGCTCATGCCGCTTCTCCCGCATCCGCTGAGGGCTCTGAGTAGCAACGGAACAGAAAACACACATAAGCTTGCCTACAGGTCGTCGATTCCTGCGGTTCGGGGATCGCGCAGCGGCCTGAGTTCGCCACGCGCGATGATTTCCGGCAGTGTGAAGGCGTAACGGCCGAGCATGTTGATGTGGCCGAAGCTCAACGGGGAAAGGTGGGCGACGTCCTCGGACTTCACCTCGTATCCTTCGGCGCGCAGCTGATTGAGAGCGGCGTCCATATAGATCGTGTTCCACAGGACGACGACGTTGACCACCAGGCCGAGCGAGCCGAGCTGGTCCTCCTGACCGTCGCGATAGCGCTGGCGCAGTTCGCCACGCTTGCCGTGGAAGATCACGCGCGCCAGCCTGTGGCGATTTTCGCCGCGGTTGAGCTGTATGAGGATGCGCCGGCGATAGCTCTCGTCATCGATGAACCGCAGCAGGTAGAGCGTCTTGATCAGGCGTCCCAGCTCCTGGAGCGCACGGGCCAGTTTCATCGGGCGATCGTTGGTCTGGAGGGTGCGGGTGAGCCCGGCGGCCCGCACGACGCCGAGTTTCAGCGACCCGGCGAGGCGCAGGAGGTCGTCCCAGTGGTCGGCGATGAGGCGCACGTTGATCCGGTTCGCCGCAAGCCCGTCGAGCAGGCCGTAATCAGCTTTCCTGTCCACCCGCCAGAACCGGGAGCCGCCGATGTCGGCGATGCGAGGACTGAACTGGTAGCCGAGGAGATGGAAGATTCCGAAGATCGTGTCGGTGTAGCCTGCGGTGTCGGTCATGATCTCGGTTGGAGAAAGCTCGGTTTCCTGCTCCAGGACGAGGGCCAGGAGATAAAGGCTGTCGCGCAACGTTCCGGGAATGGTGATCGCGTTGAGGCCGGTGTACTGGTCGGACGCCAGATTGTACCAGGTGACGCCGCGCTCGTGTCCGAAGTAGTGAGGATTGGGGCCGGAATGAATGGTGCGCACCGGCACGACAAAGCGCAAGCCGTCGGCCGAGGCAACTTCGCCGCCGCCCCAGGATCGGGCGAGTGGGACCGCGTTCTGCGCCGCCACCAGTGCTGCGTTGGCGGCGGTCAGCGTCTCGGCGCGCAGAAAGTTCTGTTTCACCCAGCTCAGCCGCGATCGGCGAAGCGCCGGGCTGTCCCGCCGGACAAGCGGCTCGAAGCCAGTATTGCAGGCTTCGGCCAGGAGAACCGCGCTGACGCTCGTCGCGATGTCCTCGGCGCGTGAACCACCTTCGCTCGCGTGGGTAAAATGCTCGGCAAATCCAGTCCGCGCCTGTATTTCGAGGATAAGTTCAGGCAGATCGACATGCGGGAGTCGGGTCTCGATTTCGGTGCGAAGCGCCACGAGGCTCGGCGGCTCCTCGATCTTGTCGAGCTGCGCGACCGACAGATCGACGCCGCCGGCCGTCGTCTCGAACGACAGCGCCGGGTTGGCGGGCGCGCGATCGGCGGTTTCCCGATAGGCGAGATCAAGGCGTGTCGAAAGCCGGGTCAGTTCCTCGTCGGCCGACGCCGAGACCCCGACCGTGCGACAAACGGCCGGGCGAGCCGCTTCCCAGGCCGCGCCGGACAGAAGACCCTTGCGTGGATCGGCGTAGCGCAGCGACCGGGACGCAAAGACATCCCGCCGGCGGATCGTGCGCCGGAGCTGATCAAGTACGCACAGCCGATAGCCGAACAGGTCAATCTTGCCGTCGGCCGCTTTCAACTGGCCAATCCACTCCTTCGGTGCGAAGGCGGCGGGTGCGGGTCCAGACCGTTTGACGCCATCTTGAAGGGCACGCACGTGTTCAACGGCATCCAGGAGCGACCTGCCCGCCGGAGCCGCGTCGAGGTCGAGCCCACGCAGCAGCGCCGGCGCGAAGCGAAACTGCCCCCGGTGTTTCCTGAGTTCGGCGAAATAGACGTCGTCGGGCGGCTCGGCGAGTGCACCCACCCGGTCATAGGCGGTTTTCAGGAGATCGCGCCCCACGGTCTCGAAGATGACGGCACGAACCTCGGCGTCCGGTGTCGCCTCGTCGAACAAAACGGCGGCGGCATCGCGCAGCTTCAGCGCAGCGGCATCGAGGTCGCGAAGCGAGCGCAGACGCGCCTCCCTTGAGGCCGCCTGCGCATTGGAAAAGATCGTCGTGGTGACGACGTCGAACAGATCGATGACGTCGTCGCTGGCGCTGGCCTCGAGTGTGCGGATGAACGCCAGAAGCGTTGCGGTCCGCCGATCGTCCGGAAGTCGGGCGACCGCCTGTGCCTTGGCAGCGGACGCGAAGCGGGCGAGCGCATTGATGCGACCAGGCGGCAGCCTGTCGATTTCCGGCAACCCTTCCGTGATGACGCGGATTTCGTCGAGACGCGCCAGCGCCCGGCTGATCTCTGGGCCGCTCTGGATATAAGGACCGTCCCGAAGGCGATCGAGGGGGCTCTGGCGGACACCTTCCGGCACCACGACGAGAGCGTCGAGCCGCTCGCGCTGTTCGGGCGTCACCTTGTCGACGAGGCGGCGGAACAGACGGGCATTGGCGCGCGCGCGAACGCGGGAGACCGTCCGCTCGAGCACCGACAGTCCCGGCAGCAAAACCTTGTTGGCGAGCAGAAAGGAAACAGCTCTATCGAACAGCGCCGAGGGCCGGTCGGTGCCGGTCCAGCAAAGGGCGTAGAGAAAGCGGCTCAGCCGGAACGACACGCCGGGATCGGTGACGGAGCGATAGCCATAGCGTGCCCGGATGCGCGGGATATGTCGCCAGCGCGCCCGGTCGTTCGCATAGGCGAAAATCGCGCCCGGATCATTGAGGCCGAGTTGCTCTGCCGCGTACCCCACGGCGGACGCCGGAGCTGTCGCAAGGTCCTCGAGAAACACCCCGAGCAGGCGAACCGATCCGAGCTGGACGGCGACGCCCAGGCGGTTGCGATCGCCGCGATGCTCGGCGACAAACGCGCGATCGGCGTCATCGAGATAGAAGTACCTGACCAACTGATCGGAGGTCGGCTCGTCCGCGAAACGACCGTAGCGCCGGACCTGGTCCTCGGTGAGGAAGCTGACCGGCACGGGCTCTCCTATTTCGCGGCGACCGAACGCTTCTTGAGAAGATCAGCGGCACGCGGGCGCGGTTGGCCCTTGCTGTCGACATAGGCATAGAGCGTCGACAGCGAGACGCCGAGCTGGGTGGCGACATCACGGGCGCTGTTTTCCCGGTCCGCCATCATCGCCATCGCGGTCTTAAGCTTCGGACGGGTCATCATCCGCGGCCGTCCGCCGGCGCGACCCCGGGCTCGCGCGGCGGCCAGACCTGCCATCGTGCGCTCATGGATGAGATCGCGCTCGAACTCGGCGAGCGTGGCGAAAATGCCAAAGACAAGTCGCCCCGTCGCCGTGGTCGTGTCGACGTCACCGGTCAGCACCTTCAGCCCGATCCCCTGCTTCTGAAGCTCGCCGACAAGCCCGACGACATGCGGCAGGGATCGTCCGATCCGGTCGAGTTTCCAGATGACAAGCGTGTCGCCCTCGCGAGCGGTGTCGAGTGCCTGGGCAAGGCCGGGCCGCTCGGTGGCGCGGCCCGAACAGACATCCTCGTAGATCTTCCGACAGCCAGCCTTTTCGAGCGCATCGCGTTGAAGGTCGAGGCTCTGCTCGGCCGTCGACACCCGCATATATCCGATCAGCATGGTGATGTTCGCCCCCTTCGTCTATCAACGTAGCGGGGGCCAGGTTTTCTGGCTATAGGTTTATCCAAGGCTTTATATGAAATCGGCAGATCGTCGCGCCAGATTCGCCGGCGTGTTGTTCCGAGGTGCAGAAAACCGGGGTTTGTTGCGATGCCCGACACAGACCACCGCCCGAATGTTCCGGACCTGCCGCCGGAAGACAAGATGGGCTTTGCCGTGCCGAAGACGCCGGCCCACTCGCTCATGCTCCTGAACCGCTACATGCGGACCGACATGCTGCAGCACATCCATGTGCGTCTTCACAAGATGAGGGATGAAAACGAGCCCGGTTCCCCTTTGCATCATATGGCGAAAAGCCTCGAACAGGTCATCGGCACCTGGGACGGCATCAACCTGGTCGAATGCTTTACCCGCAACCACCTCCATATCGATCCGGATTACGAATTCCGGCCGGAGCAGGATTACCTCCACGACATCAGGCTGATGAAGCATCACCTCAAATGCCACAGGTCAACGATCAAGGAGCTGGATCGCTGGCGCTAACGCCGTGCCGGAATGTCGGAAAGCCCACCTCGGCCGCTTAAGTGAGTTTTCTGTTCCGTTGCTACTCAATGCCCAATTTTTGCGACCAGGCAACGGTCGTTGTCATAGACGATCGACTGCGGCACGGCCCCGAAGAACGCAAAGGCGTGGATGTGGCCGTCTACCCAAGCCTCAGCTACCGCCGCCGGATAGGCTCGCACATAGCAGCCGTCGCTATGTGGCAGATCGAGCACGAAGAAGCGCGCCTTCTGCTCGACGCCGCCGATCACCACCGTCGCTTCACCGAAGTCTGCCTGCGCATGGCCGGGCGGATGAGCCAGGGGCACGAACACCTCCTGGCGACGCTGATCCCGCTCGCGCATATAATCCTTGATGATCGTGTAGCCGCCGGTGAACCCGCACTCGTCACGAAGCCGGTCGAACACCCGCTTGGCAGTATGGCGCTGCTTGCGCGGCACCTTCAGGTCTTCTTCCAGCCAATGCTCGATCGTCGAAACGAATGCATCCAGCTTCGGACGCCGGATCGGCGAACGCCGCTGATAGCCGGGCGGTGTCGAATAGGCCATCATCTTGGCCACGCTGTCGCGCGATATGTTGAAATGCTTAGCTGCCTGGCGCTTCGTCATTCCTTCCGAAACAGCCAGCCGAACCCTCAGATAAAGTTCCACGGTGTAGATCCCCTGTCCCTCCTGCGCTCTTTGCAGAAAGGAAATAGGTGGCCGGATTTTACTCCGCCCGCGGCTGGACTATTCCGCCGCTACCGTGGCCGACTTTTGCACCGCCGCTCTCACCGATGGGCAATTCTTCCGCGCCAGTGACCGGGCCGCAAGGCGCAGCGACATCAACCTGCATTATGGCAGCGAGCCGGGCTCGAAGTTCTACAGCGGGCTTTCCGACCAATACGGCTATTACAGCATCCTGCCGATCAGCCCGACCGAAAGCGAGGCCGTCTATGTGCTCGACGGCCTGTTCGACCACGACACGGTTCTGGAGATCGAAGAGCTGTTCACCGATACCGGCGGCGCCAGCGATCATGTTTTTGCGCTGTTCTGCCTGATCGGCAAGCGCTTCGCGCCGCGCCTTCGCAATATCAAGGACCGGAAACTGCACACCTTCGAGAAGGCCGATATCTATCCGGCGCTGGCAAATCATATCGGCGTGCCGATCAACACCGCCCTCATCATGGACCATTGGGACGAACTCCTGCGCCTTGCCGCGTCGATCACGACGCGCACCGTCGCGCCGTCGGCGATCCTCAAGAAGTTCTCCGCATCGTCGAAATCCAGCGATCTCGCCAAAGCGTTGCGCGAACTCGGCCGCATCGAGCGCACCCTGTTCATGATCGAGTGGTATTCCAGCCCGGCACTGCGTCGGCGTTGCCAGGCCGGGCTCAACAAGGGCGAGGCCGCTCACAAGCTCAAACGCGCCGTCTTTTTCCATGAGCGCGGCGAGATCCGTGATCGCTCCTTTGACAGCCAGGCCTTCCGAGCTTCCGGTCTCAACCTGGTGGTCAGCGCCATCGTCCATTGGAACACCGTCTACCTCAGCCGGGCAACGGCTCATCTGCGCCAGCAAGGCCGAAATATCCCCGACGAGTTGCTGAAACACGTCTCGCCCCTCAGTTGGGAGCACATAAATCTCACCGGCATCTATTCATGGGACACCGAGCAGCAGATGTCCGAAGGCTTCAGGCCCTTGCGACTTGCCAGAAAAATCCTCCGCGCCGCGTGATGTTCAGGGTCCGTTCGAGCTTAGCGCAGGATTTTGAACAGACCTTGTTCTGCCCCCGATCTGGACGAACGTTATCAGCGGTTGAGTGCGGTCGGTGACCCGCTGGAGAAGCTCAACGCCATCATCCCCTGGCCTGTGTTCGAAAAGCCGTTGGCGAAGGCCCTGAAGCGGTCTGATGGATCGAAGGGCGGACGGCCTGCTTTCCCGCTTGTAGATTGTCACATAACCCGTCTTGCAACGTAAGCTCCGTGAACGGTTGTCTCCAGTCTTTTTGTGACATAGGGAGCACCAATGCCTCGCCGCATGATTTTGACGGATGCCGAACGGCAGAATTTCCTTGCCCTGCCCACCGACGACGACATCCTGATCCGCCATTGGAGCCTCGATGATGCGACCATCGTCTCCTGGAAACCTCCATCGTCTCGGCCGCTTCCGTGATCGCAGCCAGGAGAACCTTTCGATCCGGGCATCCGCCCTCAACCTGGTCGTCACAGCCATCATCCACTGGAACACGATCTATACCGGCCGCGTCGTCGATGCCTTGCATGGAGCTGGGCAGAGTGTCCCCGATCATCTGCTATCGAGTTTGTCGCCGCTCACCTGGGAGCACGTGAACCTCACCGGCGATTACATCTGGGAGGACAAGCCGGCGCTCGACGATTCCGGCTTTCGACCCCTGCCGTTCTCGCTCTGATCCGCCTACCGTATATCTGTGCCCCTTTAATGTTCAGGGGCCGTCATAGATGAGGGGCGATACGAATACGCCTCAGGCTACCTCTGCTTAGAAGGCATGGGATTGAACGCTGGGAGAGGTCCAAGGGCAGTCGCCCTGTTGGGGAGCATCACTACCCATGAAGAAGATCGATCTCGTCTACCAGACTATGCTTGCGGAATTGGGCCAGCGATCCATGGACGCGGCATGGACAGCCGATTTTCAACCCGAGGGCCGCTTTCAGCGTGTCGTCGTCAAGGAGAAGGCCTATTGGTATTTCGACATCCCAGACGGCTCCGGCGGCAAGTAGCGTGTCGCAGATTTCGGAGAGACCGTCCTAAAACGTGATGGGCGTGGGGTTCCATAGGCGCATAGGCGCGGTGAGTATTCGTCGAGCTCGTCATTTCGACATAGGTGCGCGCCCGGTCCGCCAATTGCTCGAGGTGCGCCGGCAGGGCAGGGGAGAGGGCCTCCACCATGTCGCGCACGATATCGACGATGTCGGGGAGTTTGTCGTCGGCCGAACGTGACTCGCTCGTCATCGTTAGGCAGCCTGAATATCCGTTTTGGAGAAGTCATCGCCGATGAAAAGCAGCGGCTCGTCGCTGCGCTTTGCAAGCGCGTAAGAGAAACAGTCGGCAAAATTCAATCCGGCCGGGTGACGGCCCTTGCCGTAGGTGAGCCAGGCCTGTGTCGCCACGTCGACCAGGTCGGCATCGACCGCAATCACATCGGCCGCGATCTTGGTGAGCCAGAGGTCAATCTCGGCAAGCGCATGTTCGCCACGCCGGCTCACAAGGACCATGCGCGCTTCAAACAGGCAGGTTGCGGGAACAAGCCGCACAGTGTCGGCAACTATAGCCCTGCGCAGGGTCTCCGCTTTCAGCTCATTGCGCAGTATCGCGACGATCGCGGAGGTGTCGATCACCATCAGTTCGGAATCCCGTGTTCGTCAAAGCTGACGATCTCCTCATCAGTACGCGTATCGAGCTCGGGCAGTCGCGCCACACGCTCGCTGATTGCGCGGAGTTCTCCGAGAAGGCGGTCCTGTGCGACATCTCCGTGCCCCAGCCGGTGCAGCCGCTCGTTGAGCGCCTGATGAATGGCCGCCGTCTTGGTGATCCCTTGGCGGCGCGCAAGCTCGTCGGCGAGGGCGACGGTCGCCGGGTTCTTGATGTTTAAGGACACGAAAGGCTCCTATAATCTACCATTTTCATATTTTCTACCATGTCCTTGCGCAGCCGTCAATTATGACCGATAAGGCAATATTATCCATCGTAGTTGAAGGAGAACTAGAAGTGCGGTTATAGCGTCTTGAGGCGTTTAAATTGCGCCAAGCAAGATCAGCCCAGCCAAGGGTCGATGATGATTGCGCCTGTGCCCTCGAAGTCCTTGACGTTGCGGGTGACGACCGTCAGTCCATGAACAAGGGCCGTGGCCGCAATCAAAGCATCAACTTCATTGCGTCGATCGGGAATTTGCAGATGGGCGCAACGTGTCGCGACGACATCGTCGATGGCAATGATGCGGCCGGCAAATTCAGGCCGGACATGGTTATCGAGCCAGGTCCGTAACCGGGCGCCTTGCCGGGCATCGCGCCGCTGTACGCCAAGGATCCCACGCTCAAGCTCCAAAATGGTGATTACCGAGAGGAAGAAGGAGGCCGCATCTTCCCGATCGACCCAGGCAATGACATCGGCGTCGGCCTTGCCGTCACCGATCTTGCGCAATTCTAAGACGACATTGGTATCGAGCAGGTAGGTCAAGACAAATCCATCGCGCGCAAAACAATCGCGGCACGCTCGGGCGAGAAATCGATCTCGGAAAGCCCGGGCATGGACAGTGTCTCGACTAGGCTGCGGCGCTTGCCGGACAGACGATTGAAGTCATCATAGGTCATCAACACGTGCGAAGGCTTGCCTCGGTCGGTGATGATCACAGGTCCATTTTGCGCCGCTTTCTTGGCGCTACTGACATCATGATTGAGTTCACGGCTTGTGAGAGTGGACATGGCAAGGCACTCAAATGTAGGTATGTACCTACATATAGCATGGATTACTGCCGCTGCAAGCCAAGATGTCAACGCCCTTGCCCGCGCCCTCTGGGTCGCCCTGATCGAAGGACGCGCGTCTAGTTTGGGATACCAAGATGTCGGCGAAGCTCTTCCGTTGGCATTTGCTTGAACGCCCGGACGGCGAGTTCCCTATTCCTGCCAGCAGTAAATACCTGATATCGAAATCCGGCTGAGCTTAATGCAGCACCAAGCGATTTCTTCGTGAAACCAGTCTTATGTGCGTAAAAATCAACGCCAGATTCTTCAATTTCCGGGCCGTATCCGTAGATAATGTCGCGCACTCTAACTGGACCTACTCCCGAAGAGTACAGCACATCATCTATGTCCAGATTATTGGCAACGATCTCCTGGAAGAGCAGTCCCATATCCGGGACGCGAATTTCCACGAAACCGTCCCGCTTCAGGACATGGTGGAACCCCGATAGGACCCGTTTAACGTCGTGGGCGAAGTAATGTTCAAGATTGTGTGAGCAATACACGGCATCGAATTGATCGGCATCCAGTGTTCCAAGCTCCTTGGCATCAAGACATATGTCGGGCTCGCCTTTTGGGTCGATATCAAGCAACATGTGATCCCACCCTTCGTAGATGGCCGGGAGCCATACCCTTTTGTTGCCGCCACCCACGTTCAAAAACTTGCGTTGCATGCCGCTCTCCTTGATCGACAATCGCTAACACCAGCTTAATCAAGAATCAACATGGCTCAGGAAGTCGCTCTCAGAGTCGAATTCGAAATGGTTTCAACGATATCCGTATCTTGCCAGCCGTCGGGTTAAGAGGCGAACGTGGGCGACCATGATCCAGGCTTCGGCTGATGCGAAGGTCCATCGACCACCCAGCGACGCGGCAGGATTTCAACCGGTTCTGCGCGGAACCAACGCAGAGCATTTACAGCGCGCACTCCAGACGGCATCGCGCAGATCATCGAGGAGTTCGAAGACAGTCCATGCATCGGCGAATCGAACGCAGAAGCAAGGACGGCATTCACTCTTATCGGCCGAGGAAGCTACGGGTTTATCCCGACGACACGATCGAATATTTCGACACGTACAGGCCGCCTTATGAGGGCAAGGCGACGGCGCCCTGATAGATGGATGTTGCGCCTGAAGACGAAATGTGGCCAAGCATGCACTGCTGCGGTTGGGCTATGCCGTTTCAGGAGCGGAATGATAAATGCAGCCGCCGAGCTTATGGTTACGCAAGCCGGATGCAATGGGCCGTCACATCAAGAGAGAGCAAACCCTCCTCATCAAAATCGATGGGGGCAATGGGTTTGGAGAATGATCATGCCGCACGTTTCCTTATCCCCGAAAGAAAAAGCACCGATAGATCTTATCGTGACCCTCCCCAAAAATGGTGAGAATGTCGCCATCAATTTGGTGGATCCCGATGTCTGGGATACCCCGCTCAAGCTTGAGATGAATTTCAAGGATTCCCGACTTTCCTTGAGCAGTAAAACAGGCGGAAAGTGGCATAAAAAGCCAGAGATCGAATTCAAATTTGAAAGATACAACAGGATTTCCATCGAGGCTCTGGAAGAGAGGTTTCGATTGGAGATTAATGGAATTCCTTTCGAACACGACATCGGCAGAAGTGTTCTGGGCCGGGAACTCAGGGTACGGACCAATTTCGACTATGTGACGGTGGGTTCCGCCCTGAACTCGGAACAGCATTTCGCCAGGCGCTGGCCGTTCCTCCTGCGGTATGAAAGTCGCCCCTGGCTGACCTCGCGCATGAGCCTCATGTCGGGCGCCATAGCGCAGAAAGTCGGCGTGAGCGCTCTCGTCGCTTTCGATGGCAACGAGAAAGCGCTGGCGGATCTGGTGGCGGGGCTCCATGAGGCGGTGGATGAGATCATTGTCGGGATCCATGATCCCTCTTCGGTGAACGTGGCCTTCTTCAGCAAGCTTCAGAGCACCTATTTCAACGTGGTCTATCATGCCGCGCCCTATCTCAGTAACGACAACAAGGGTGATGTCGACCGGGCCTATTTCCTTAATGGGCTCATGGAAAAATGCCGCCATAGAAATCTGGTGCTGGTCGATCTTTATGACGACGCCGGCAAGATCCGCTCCCTTATTGAGAAAAACCGCCTAAGGACGAGAGGGGACCATTTTGCCGTCGTGGGCGTCGAAGGAAACACGAAGAGCCTGGCTGTCCTCGCGCTCTCCTTGAGAAAGTCGACTTATGCCATCGATGCCGGCAATTGCCTTACCCTGCCGGATGACGACGTCGTTATCCGGAACATGGATTTTGTCGGCGGGGGCGACATTCCCGGCAGCCTGAACTGGTCCATCAATATCGACGATAAGATCTCGATCGAAGGTGCTCAGAAGAAGGGGCCTGTCGTGTCTCTGCGCGGCTACCTGAAATCCTATGCGCCGCGCCTTCGCCCTCGCGTCGCATTCATGATCATTTCCTGCAAAGGAAATCGGCATAAACAGGACGCTATTCGAAAGACGTGGCTTAAGGAGTTGAATGTCGCCAACATCGAATATGTCTTCATTGAAGGAAATCCGGCTGTTGAGAAGGCGGTTCAACTGGATGACCGGCTTTTTGTAGAAAGCCAGGACACATATGAGTATCTCTCCCATAAAATATATAAGTCAATCAAGGCGATCAGGGAGATATACAACCCGGATCATATTCTGAAAATTGACGATGATTGCGCCTGCAATGTCCAAAAATTCCTGGAAATCGATTTTAAGGAATTTGAATATTTGGGGAGCAACATCATAAATGGCAAGAATTCAACATATGACTGGCACAAGAAATCCCTCTCGAACGAGCAGTTGAGGAATGTCTTGTACAAGGCCAGGAAGGAAATCTCCTGGTTTGATGGCGGGGGAGGATATCTCCTGGGCCGGAAGGCGATAGATATTATTGCAGGCATGGACTTGCTGAAATTCTCCCATATGTTCGAGGACTATGCCGTTGGCAGGGCGCTGCATGGCAAGGTAAAAACACCGTCGTCGACATGCTGCCAGTTCACGTCGATCCGGGATGCGCATATCCGCGGGGATGAGGATTATCGCAATACCATCGTTACCGATGTGCAGTCACTTGAGCGCATGCAGGAAATCAGTGAGCGTTTTGAACAGGAAAACAATCGCGCCGCGAGTATGCGAGACGGGATAGATGTTGTCGTTTCTTAAGTCGAAACCCGCCGTGGAAGACAGGAAATTCGTCTTCATTTTCACCTATGGACGATCCGGTTCCACCCTTCTGTCGGGCTATATGAACGCGCTGCCCGGCTGCTGCATTCGCGGTGAAAACTATATGGCCCTGGCGCATCTGTGCGCATTCTACAAATCCTTGAAGCTTTCCAAGGGGCATATAACGGAAAAAAGCGGGCAGCCGACCCATCCCTGGTACGGGATCGAGGAAATCGATCTCGGCAGTGCGCGGCGAAGAACACGAGACCTTTTCACCGATGAGGTGTTGCGGCCGCCGGCAGGCGCCCGTATCGTCGGTTTCAAGGAAATCCGCATCAAAGTAACCGATATACCGGATTTCGATGGGTTCCTGGATGATCTGGTGGAGATTTTCGAAGACGTAAAATTCGTTTTCAATCATCGCCGGATCACCGATGTCGCCAAAAGCAAATGGTGGGGGGGGACCCTACAGTCACATGCCATGATACGAAGCATGGACGTTCGGCTTGAGCGTTCGAAATACGCCCATACCGATCGGGCCTTTCAGGTCTATTATGAGCGTTTCATCGCCGAGCCCGATCATGCCAGGGCCCTGACGGAATTTCTCGGATTGACGTTTGACGAGAAGATCTACAGGGATACGATGGCGGTGCAGCATTCTTATTGATGTGGTCTGTCGCCTCCGACCCAAGCCCCCGAAGGATTTCCGGCCGCCAATGAGCCCTGTTCTCAGGATAAAAACCACCGCATTCGAAGACGATCGCGGGTGGTTTGCAGAGACCTACAGCAAGCGCAAACTGGAGATGGCTGGCCTGGCCGATGACTTCGTGCAGGACAACCATTCCTTATCCCGTCAGGCGGGAACGTTGCGCGGCCTGCATTTCCAGCTTCCTCCGAGGGCCCAGGCCAAACTCGTGCGGTGCGTTTGCGGCAGCATCTTCGATGTGGCTGTCGATATAAGGCAGTCCTCGCCCACCTATGGGAAATGGGTTGGAGCAATCTTGTCCTCCCAGAACCGGGATCAACTCTATGTTCCCGTGGGCTTTGCCCATGGGTTCGTCACTTTGGAGCCGGATACCGAGGTCGTGTACAAGGTGACGGATTTCTATTCGCCTGAGCACGATAGCGGTTGCCGGTGGGATGATCCGGATATTGCTATTGACTGGCCTCTGCCGGAAGCGCAGCAGCCAAGCCTCAGCAAAAAGGATGCTGTCCAGCCGAGGCTGGCCGACGTCGTAAGCCCGTTCCCTTACGACGGTTTGCCCCTGGACGGGATCAAGGACATTTAGGGTTCTGGGTGGAATGCCAATGAAAATATTCGTTACGGGGGGCGCCGGCTTCATAGGGTCTGCACTGGTGCGGCACCTCATCGCGAACACCGGGCACCAGGTGCTGGTGTTCGACAAGCTGACCTATGCCGGCAACCTTGAATCCCTAGCCTCGGTTCAAAGCGATGGACGTTTCGCGTTCGTCCAGGGCGATATCTGTGACGCCGAGCAGGTGAAAAACACTCTGGAGAAATTCCGGCCGACGGTCATTACCCATCTGGCGGCCGAGTCGCATGTCGATCGCTCGATCGATGGTCCGGGCGCCTTCATTCAAACGAATGTGGTGGGAACCTATGTGCTCCTGAGCCAGGCGCTGGACTATTGGCGCCGGCTTGACGCCGAAGGACAACGGCTCTTCCGGTTCCATCATATCTCGACCGATGAGGTCTTTGGTTCCCTGGGGCAAACCGGGCTCTTCACCGAAACGACCCCCTATAGCCCGCGCTCGCCCTATTCGGCTTCCAAGGCGGGATCGGATCATCTCGTTTCGGCCTGGGGGCATACATACGGCCTTCCCATATTGATCACCAATTGCTCCAACAATTACGGGCCCTACCATTACCCGGAGAAGCTGATCCCGCTCATGGTGATCAACGCCCTGGCTGGGGCACCTCTTCCGGTTTACGGAAACGGAACGCAGATCCGGGACTGGCTTTACGTCGACGATCATGTCCGTGCGCTCCAGGCGGTCTTTGAAAAGGGACGTCCCGGTGAAACCTATAATGTGGGAGGAGGGGCCGAGCGGCGGAACATCGATGTTGTCGAGACCCTTTGCGCCATCCTCGATGAAATGGAGCCACGGGGCGACGGGGCGAGCTACAAAAAGCAGATTTCCTTTGTGACCGACAGACCGGGCCACGATCAGCGCTATGCGATTGATGCCCGAAAAATCCGGAGCGAACTGGATTGGGTGCCGGTGGAGACATTCGAGAGCGGCCTGCGGCATACGGTGCGATGGTATCTCGACAATCGTGCCTGGTGGCAGGACATCCTTGAGCGTACAGCCAGCGCGGCAGGGAGACGCGGCTTGGAGGCGGCTTCTTGACGCGATTGCTGATTACCGGCGGAAGCGGGCAGGTTGGCCGGGAACTGCTCCAGTATCCGTGGAACTCGGAAATGCATATCCTGGCGCCCGATCGTTCTGAACTCGACATGTCCGATCCCGCGATGATCTCGGATTATGTCGGCAAAGGCGGCTTTTCCGCGGTGATAAACGCGGCTGCCTATACGGCCGTCGACAAGGCTGAGACAGATGTCGTTTCTGCATGGTGCGTGAACGCGCTCGGCCCCGCAGCCCTGGCCCAGGCCACCCGTGCAGCGTCCATCCCCCTCATTCAGCTTTCGACGGATTATGTTTTCGATGGTGGGAAAGCCGCGCCCTATTGTGAAGGGGACGCCATTGGCCCCTTGAATGTCTACGGAGCTTCAAAGGAGGCCGGTGAACAAGCTGTCCGCACCGGCAATTCAAAACACTGCATCCTGAGGACAGCATGGGTTTTCAGCCGGCATGGAACGAACTTCGTAAAAACGATGCTGCGGCTCGCCCAGGATCGCCCCAAACTTCGTATTGTGCACGATCAACAGGGCTGCCCGACATCGGCGCAGGATATAGCCGGCGCATTGGCGCGGATCGTTGATCGCTTGTTGTCTACCAACCCTCCTTACGGCACCTATCATTTCGTCAACAGGGGGGAAACGACATGGGCAGGTTTTGCCGGCGAGATATTCGCTCAGGCAAAAGCCTCTGGATGCCCAGTTCCCAGAATAACGGGTATTCCCTCCAGCCAATACCCCGTTCCGGCCGCGCGGCCACACAACTCCCGCCTTTCCACCGCAGCCCTCGAAAGAGACTTCGGCATCACGCCGAGACCTTGGCAGGATGCGCTGGCCGACGTCCTGCGGTCCATAAACGATATTTCTGAGGGGAGAGAGCGATGAAAGGGATCATCTTGGCGGGAGGCGCGGGGACGCGTCTTCATCCGGCGACATTGGCGATCAACAAGCAGTTGATACCCGTCTACGACAAACCAATGATCTATTATCCTCTGTCGGTGCTGATGCTGGCCAGGATCCGGGACATCCTGATCATTTCGTCTCCAGAGTTTCTGGATAGCTATCGCAAGCTGTTCGGTAGTGGGGCGCAGTTGGGCCTAAATATCTCCTATGCCGTGCAACCAAACCCGGACGGTTTGGCGCAGGCATTCACCATTGGTGCGGAGTTCATTGACGGCAATCAGGTGGCCCTTGTCCTGGGCGACAACATTTTTTTTGGCGCGGGTCTCAGCGAGCTTCTCGTCAAGGCCCACGACCGATCCCAAGGCGCAACGGTGTTTGCCTATGAGGTGGACGATCCCGAGCGTTACGGCGTCGTGGAATTGGATAGGCACGGCCGAGCCATCGGCATCGAGGAAAAACCCAAGGCGCCAAAATCGCGTTTCGCTGTTACTGGGCTTTATTTTTACGACAATTCTGTCGTCGACAAAGCAAGCAAGCTCACGCCGTCCTCGCGAGGTGAGCTGGAGATTACAGATCTCAACCGCCTCTATATGGAGGAAGGTGCCCTCTTCGTAGAGCGGATGTCACGAGGTTACGCTTGGCTCGACACAGGCACCCATGACAGCCTCCTCGAAGCTGCGGAATTCGTTCGAACGATCCAGCATCGACAAGGCACTCATATCGCGTGTCTTGAAGAAATCGCCTATCAAAACGGATTTGTCGATAAGGATCAGCTTATTGAGCGCGGCAAGCTGTTCGAGAAGACGTCCTATGGACAATACCTATTGAAGCTTGCATCGATCTCCTGATTACAGGAGATCGACGATCATCTGACGGTGGCATGACAGCATATTCTTCGCGTCATAATTGAGCAGAATGGTTTCCCGTGCTTTTCGACGAACCTCTGCAAGTGAGGCTTTGTTCTTGACGATATCCAGGATGCGCTCAGCGATCTTGTCGGAGTCGAGAAGGTCGACGAGGAAGCCATTCTCACCGTCACGAATGACTTCCTGAACGGGAGCGGTATCGGATCCCAAAATAACGCAACCTGTCGACATGGCTTCGATCATCGACCAGGACAATACGAAGGGTGCCGTCAGATAGACGTGCACGCTCGATATGCGGAAAATCCCACGGAGCGTTTCAAAGTCGACAAGACCTGGGAAATGAATACGGCTCATATCAAGGTCGAGTGACTTAAGCGCATACTCTTTGAAGGTTTGCCCGTCTTTGCGTCGAGATCCGTAAGCGACACGATCCTGGCCAACGACGATCGTATGAACGTTTGGGTTTCGTTTCTGAACCTTCGAGACGGCCTCCATAAATTGCGGGAAGCCACGATAGGGCTCCATACCGCGCGCGACATAGGTGATGACTTCATCGTCCTGCGTGAGAGAACCACCACTCGCCAAGTTGACGGTCGTGCTGCTACTAGGGACATAGAAATCCGTATCGACCCCATCATGCAGGACCTGGATGTGCGGTTGGAATACCGCCGGGAACTGCGAATGTTGGTATCGAGTCGGAGTGAGGCCCCGGTCCATCGAGGCGAGGTCGACGAGGAAAGGTATATTGGCGAGGCGCCCTCGCACGAGGCTATCATGGTTATCCGAGTCTACCGGCTGCCCGTCGTCTGACAGGCCCCCGTTGAAATACCATTCATGGTAAGCCAGATATTTTGCGTTGGGGAAAACGTCTTTCGCAAAAAGGCCAGCGCCGAAACCGGAATGAGCACAGATAACATCTGGCACCCAATTATCTCGTTTAAATGCATGGAGAGCGCTATAAGCAGCCTGTCCAGTCAAGATCGCATTTTCAGTCCGCGTCAACGCTGGATGAATATTGGGCTGCGCTTGACGGTGCTGCTTAAAGCGCACATGTGGAATCTCGACCCTTCTTTTGTTTTCCACGAGGGTTCCGGCGCGCAAGTCGAAACTACCATCGGCCTTTAAGTAAGGCATAAGGCGAAGATATTGCGCCGGAAAATTAGTGTGGAGAAATAATATTTTCTTCATTAATGGGTAAATGCCTTGTCGCGAATTCCAAGGAACGGGTCAAGCAGGTAGTGAACAAAGTTCTTCGGCTTTGTTACAAAATATACTTCTGCGCTCGTACCAGGTTTGATTTGGCCGTACTTCTCGATGCTATCCTCGTTCAGCTTTCCACGCACGACATAGACCGGCTGTGGAGGAGTTCCAAGGGGGATAGCGTCATATGAGACATATGTGACCTTACCCTCAAGGAACATCATAGAGCGATTTCGGTCTTGAGACGCTATACGGACTTCGAGCTCTCCGCCCACTTCCACGATGTCGATATCACGGCTGGTGACATGGGCTTCCACGATCGGCGCAGCTGCCTCCGGCAGAATATCGAAAAGGGGTGCCCCCCCATTAATGCTTGCACCGACAGTGTTCACATAGGAGCGGACGATGTGGCCGTTCTGGGGTGCCCGAATGGTCGCTTTATCAATCATATCCTTCAGATAGCGTACGCGTTCCAGCGCCTCGGCTTTCTCGGCATTCAGGGCGACGATCTGGCTGCTTATCTCGGTCGTTCGTTGCGCCTGCCAGCGTAGGCTGTCTTCCTGCAGCTGAGCAAGGCGGCTGCGCCGTTCGGCTACCTGCGTCATGAGGGTTTCGAGTTGCTCTTGGTCGACCGAGATTTGGCGCTTGAGATTGAAGTTGCGGTCACGGGTGGTCAGGCCCTGCTCCATCAATTTGTCAGAAACCTCGATTTCCTTTTGGACACTGTCAATCCGCTTGCGCCGCTCCGCGAGAACGGTTTCGAGATCGGATAGAGACTGCTTTTCCGTTGCAATCCTCTGGTCCATGATCTGCACAGTGGAGTGTTTTTCTTCCTGACGAGCCTGAAGTTCCGTCCGTTGGCTTTCCAGGGCCGATGCGAGCGACGGATTGTCGGAGATGCGCTTCATGAGATCCGGCGGCAATGTGAAGGCATTCTGATCCGCTTCTTCCGCTTTATAACGCGCCAGCCGGATGTCGGCCGTGCTCAAACGCATATTCTGGATCTCGAGATTCGTCAGGCTTTCCGTCGAGTCTATCTGAGCCAGAACGTCGCCCCCCCTGACTTTGTCGCCTTCACGAACAGCAATCTCCAGGATTGTACCAGGATAGCGATGATTGATCGTCAGGTTATAGCCATCGGCCAGCAGACGGCCTGGGACGACCGTTGCACCGCCGATAGGGGCCATGACAGCCCAGGCGCTGAAGCTTCCGAGGAAAAAGACCGTGAACAGCGCCAGGCGCCGATAGGAACGTGCCGGCACAGGCAGGACTTTGGCATACCAATCCCGATAGGTGTCGCCTACCGACAGGGAAAGATTGCGGGTTTCGGGAACCTGTCCCGTCTTTTCCGTTTCCGCCACCGAAAGCGATTTTTCCGGTTTTGTCATAACCGTTCCCTAAAACAATTCCAAAAGAAGCGCCCAGCCGCTTGCCTAAAGCGAACCGGCTCGAAATCAGCCTATACTTAGACTGGGCGAATGCGGCGATTTTCGACGTTGACGATCTCGCCGGGCAATCCGTTCATGTGAACAGTACCCTTGTTCATCACGATAACCCGGTCGACATGTTCCAACAGTCCGGGCCGTTGCGTGACGAGAACAACCGTGGTCTTGCGCTCCTTGAGAGCGGCGAGTACCGCGACAAGGCGCCGATCACCTTCTGCATCGAGGCTTGCGTTCGGCTCGTCGAGCAGCACGACAGGCGGCCGGCGGTAAAGGGCGCGCGCCAGGGCGATGAATTGTCGATGGCCCGCAGCCAATGGCATACCGTTCGGCCCGATCGGCGTATTGTAACCCTTGGGATAGTTGAGGATGATCTCATGCAAGCCAGCGTCGGCGGCAGCCTGCACGACGGCTTGCGGATCAAGGCCGGGATCGTAGCGCGCGATCGTCTCGGCCACCGTACCGTCCAACATCTGAGTTTCCTGTGGCATATAGCCGGTATAAAGCTCCAGCTCGGTACGGCTCCAGTTGCGCAGCTCATTGCCGTCGAGCCGTACTGTCCCATGAGAAGGCATCACTGCGCCCGTCAGCATACGCAGAAGCGTACTCTTACCGGATGTCGTCATGCCGATGATCGCGACGGTTTCGCCGGGCTTTATCTCGATATTGACATCGTTAAGGATCGGACGACCGAGATTTTCGGGCTCATAGGTCAGGTTCTGAACCAGAAGATGGCCGGAAGGATGTGGCAGGGGCAACTTGGATTTGATGCTGCGGCGTTTGCGCAGTGTTTCACCAAGCCGGAGAACAGCCTGTCGCGCGTCCAGGATCGCCTTCCAGCCGCTAAAGACGCCATCGATCGGCGCGAGTGCGCGCGCACTGAGAAGTGAGAGGCCGACGACGACCCCAATTTCGACCTGGCCTTCAATAGCGAGGAAAGCACCGACGCCGAGAATGATAGACTGAAGTACAAGCCGGGTCACGGTTTTGATCGCAGAGAAGACACCCTCTAGTCTGCGGCTCGGCCCGAATGCCTCCATGTAACGACGATTAGCGTCGAGGTAGCGGCGCGCGAAGGCACCGTGCTGCACAGTTCCGGGCGGCATATGGCTTTGGTTTATTTCACGCTCAACATAACGGTTCGCTTCGCCGCTGACTCCGCTGAGTACCGGCCGAGACTGGCGCATCGCCAGCTCCTCGATAACGACGACAGAAATATAGACGATCACACCCGCAAGGAAGGCAAGACCAAGTGGGATGCTCACGAAGAAGAGAACGGCCAGCACGACGGGAACGAAGACGAGCTCGAACAGGCTTGTAGCAACTCGCGAGGTAGCGACGGAGCGCAGAAGCGTCACGTCCTTAACAGCGGCTATATTCATCGCCTCTTCGTCGCTACCCGTCAAATAGTCGCGAATGACCTTGTGGTTGACAATCGCCTCTATACGTAGCGCCGAAGCTTCCAAAATACGCATGCGAAAATAATCGAGCACGGCACTCAGGACATAGGCAAGCCCAATCACTAAGGAAATGGCGATCAGCGTACTCATGTTACGGGAGGGCATAACGTTCATCATGATCTGAATCATGTAAAGCGGCTGAGCCAGCATCAGTGCACTGGTGACAAGGCTGATGAGGATGCCGGCGGCGAGCGCCGAAAGTACAGTTTTCTGGATTTCGGTCATAAATCAACGGCTCCACGCCACACGGGCGTCTTCCGGTCGGGCCTGCATCGTCATGCAGGCAGGACCGTCGCCTGGTCAATACTACATAAAGAAAGAGCGCACCATAGGTGCGCTCTCCCAGTTCCGTGCTCTTACCAGAAAAGGTAGACTTAGAAACCAATGAGGTCCGAAGTCAGTACCTTCGTGCCGGTGACCACGACATCGAAGTCAGCGCCTACGCCAGCGCCGGTATCGAGCGTGATAGTCGTGTCGCCGGTAACGGCATCGAAGACGACGTCAGTGACAACAAGGCCAAGGCCAGTAACATCGATCTTGTCCGTACCCGATACGAAGTCGGTAATGGTAACTTTACCAGCACCAGCGCCAGTGGTAACGCCGGAGAAGTCAAAGATATCGGCACCAGCACCGCCGGTGTACTTGATGGAAACGCCGGAGGTGAAGCTGTTCGTATCAGCTGCAACGATCTTATCGTCACCAGCGCCGCCATCGACGACGAGGTTGATATTCTGACCACCAGCAGCGGTGAGGCCGCTAAAGTCGAGCGTGTCGCCACCTTCGCCGCCATTGACGGTCAGGTTGAGCTTCTCAGTGGCGCCATATGCAACAGCACCGTTCGCTACGGTGACGACGTCATCACCGGCACCACCAGAAAGCGAAACAGTCGTCGTCTTGCCGACAACGGCATCGGCCGCATAATTGATCTGGTCGTTGCCTTCGCCGCCGTCTACAACATCGTTACCGCCGGCCGAAACAATGATCGTGTCGTTACCAGCACCACCATTGAGCGTATCAGCACCATTGCTGGCGACCGTGATACTATCCTTGCCTTCGCCACCATCGACAAAGTTCTTACCGCCGTTTGCAACATCGGTAACGTCAAGCTGGTCGTCGCCAGCACCACCATAGATGGTGTTGTCACCATCACCGTTTACAGCGACAGTGTCGCGCCCCTCACCACCACCGATGAGGTTGTTGCCTTCACCAGAAGCGATGTCATCGTTACCAGCACCACCCCATACGGTGTCGTTGCCATCGCCGGAATCAACCGTGTCAACGCCTGCGCCAGCAAAAATCTTGTCGTTGCTGGTGTTGCCGTTACCGTCGATGTCGTCCTGACCGGCACCAGCGTAGACAATCGTGTTGCCGGAGGTGCCCGTGATGTCGACAGTGTCGTTGCCCTCACCGACGCCGATCGTGAAATCGCCGGTTCCAGCTGCCGTTACATCATCATTGCCGCCGCCAGCGAAGATGATATTGGTGCCGTTACCAGATACGCTGATCGTGTCACGACCGACGGCATCAGGGCCGCCGTAAACCTTGTTGTCACCATCGCCGGCGAGCGTGATGTTGTCGTTACCTTCGCCGCCACCGACCGTGTTGTTGCCGTTGCCGCCGTTGAGAACGACGTCATTGCCAGCGCCGAGCCAGATGCTGTGATCGCTGTCGTCATTGACAGTGATCGTGTCATCGCCGGCAAGCGCGAAAATGGTATCGGCATTCTCGGTCGTGAAAGTATCGTTCTTTTCCGTGAGAATAATGGCCATCTTAGAGATTCCCTCTTTATTCCTGTCAATTAAGTGTCTGCTGGTTCGTGCGTACAGGCACCACACTCATGCGCTCTTGCCAAGAATAGGGTTAAAAGTCAACTCCGCCCCAAGGCAATAAATGCGCAACATGACAGGGAACGCACATTTTTGGAGTCTCGGTAGAGGCAGTGACGGGTAAGATCGCCCAGATCATGAAAAAATACAGATCTGACGACGGCAGAGCGGCCAAAAACGGAAAACGCGAGGAGCCCAGCAAACTCCTCGCGTCCGACCTCTAAGCTGCTGACGTCCACTACCCAGCACGTTTGGTGCTTACGACAAAATGCCCAAATGTTCAATAGATCGACTCGAATAAAGGCAAGAGGTACCGTACACTCACGGCCACCCAGCCCGACAACGACCCAAAATGCATTGTCAGCAATAAGCTTTCACGGCCTCAGCATATCCAAAATGCTCGACATCTTCGTGATAGAGCCCCCAGAGGCACTCAAGGATGGCCGGGGTCATGATTTCCTGGAGTGAGTAAGGTGGCTTCGGGCCCTCGTTGAATCGAACGGAAAGATCGATTGGCTGCTTCGCCCCGCCAAGCTGAAGGACATAGTTCATGGCCGGCACAAATGATTCAAGTCTTCCCACCAAATCAATTGAAATGTAGCGCTGGAACATTCCGAGCAGTTGTGTTTGGGGGCCCCAATGGGGATCCCATTTCTTGCGCACCGGCTCTGTCATTCCGTCGCGCACAAGATGCAGGAATTTCAGGAAGTTATCGGAATGCCGAGTGGGCGTGATGGTTTCGGCCGTATTGGGGAAAACAGCACCATACTCTTTCTCCAGCATGGCGCGAAACGCGGGGAACGAATATTTCGAAGTGAAGTGTATCTTCTCGTTAAAAGCCGAATATGCCCGCGCAAAAGGTTCTCTGACAAAGGTAAACGTAATTTTCCGTTTCCGCATGGCCTCTATATAGTCGCCGCGTTCCTCGCTCCGCGCCCATAGGAGGGCTTGCGGATCATTGTGTATGGCCAGATGATCGCGATAATACGCACCGTTGTCGATATAATACATAAGATGCTTTATCGTGGTGCAACCGGCCTTGGGTATGCTGCAATACACGATCGGGTGCCGCTTGCAGGCTATGCCTGGAATGGTGCGCAGCGGAGGCTTGTCGGCGAGGATTTTCTCAATGTCCATCGTTTGCATTACCCTGGGCGACGGCTGGGCCGGAATGCTACGGTCGCAGGCCGTGCATGCGCGTCAAGATTGACCGGCTGGCATATATATGGCAGTCGGCACCCCCTATCGGTATCCACGATCGGAAACAAGCCCACATGCCGGCCATCACCTTTGTTCTGCTCGCCCACGAGCGATCCGACGATGTCGCTGACGTGGTCGATGCCCTTGTCGCGGGGGACCCTGCATGCCGCATCGTCATCCATTACGATCTCAAGTCGCCCCGTTCGGAGTATGAGGCTCTCCGGGGCCGCTACCGGAATGACCAGAGGATTGCTTTCGTCGAGAAGAGGGTCGCCTGCGGATGGGGTCGGTTCGGGCTTGTCGAGGCTACCGTGCGCGCCCTGAAGCTTATCCGGCGCGCGCCCGCGGCCAGCAGCCATGTCTATCTGCTCAGCGGCTCGTGCATGCCGATCCGCCCGCTGGCCGAACTGCGCGTCTTTCTCGATGCGCAGCCGGATACCGAATTCATTGAGAGCGAGACGACGGACTGGATCACCGGGGGGCTGCGGGAAGAACGGCTCCGGTTCTGGTTTCCGTTCGGCATCAAGAGCCATCCCCTTCTCTTCAACAGCCTGACCAAGCTGCAAAGGAAACTCAAGGTGAAGAGGCGCTTCCCCGCCGGCCTGACGCCACGCTTCGGCTCGCAATGGTGGTGCCTGACCTCGAAGACATGCGAGAAGATTCTCGCATGGATCGAGAAACATCCGGCGCGGTACCGTTATTTCAAGAGCGTTTGGATTCCCGACGAGTGCTTCTTCCAGACCCTCGCCTGGAAGTTTGCAAGGGAGAACATCAGCAGGCGGCCGCTGACGTTCTACCGCTTCAATACGTATGGCAAACCGATCGTCCTTTATGACGACCACCGGGATTTCCTGGCCGGCCTTCCCTATTTCTTCGCCCGCAAGATCAGTCCCGGAGCGTCACGATTGCGCGCGGCGTTGAAGGACGTTGCGGCCGGGCCGGCCGGGACATGCCCGCCGCTGGACGCCTCCGCCCGGCGCAGGCTTTCCTATCAAAGCCTTCTGGCCGAGCCGGTTCCGCCGCGGCCCGGCCGGCTCTTTCACCCTGACCAGATATTCAAGGTCTGGCCCGGTATCCTGCAAAGCCTTCCCAGCAGCTTCGCGGTTCTATTCGGCCCGCCGGCCCTGACGCGGATCGCCGCCAATCTCCTGCAGGACCAGCCTGGCCTTTGCGTCATGGGCCGGCTGCTGAAACCCGGCGAGGTTGATTTCGGCCCAGCGCAGGACGCCCTCAAACCTTTCGACCGCCAGGATGCGGGCATTCGCGACTTGGACCCCGCGCTCTATCTCGCACGCGTCTTCGACAGAGCCCCCCGGTTTCCCGTTTTCGAACTCGCCTATGGCGACGCGCCCGATCTCGCGCGAAGCCTTTTCGATATGACGAATGCGATCGTGCTGCCGGTCGTCCCTCTCGCCGGCCATGCGGCCTGTTCGCCTCTCTTCTGGCTCCTTTCCCTTTCCGAGCCGGCGGACGCGGGCGCCCAGTCCGATCCGCGGACGGTCGCCACACCCCATGACCGTCGGCTTTTGCTTGACCGGCTCCTCAAGGGCGCCTTTTCCGCAAAGGCGATGGACGCGATCGACAGGCGCCTGTTTGCGGCCGGGACCGCCTCAACGCCGCAATTCGTGGCCCCGCTCGCCCCCTCGCTGGACCGGCAGTTCCTCGCATTCCAGCACGGTCCGGCCAGCCTGCCCCTTGCCGACGCCGTCGCCCATCTCGACCGCGCGCTTGCACGTCGTTCGCCGGGGGAGCTGGGCGATTTCCTGCCCTCCGGCTGGCGGGCGTATTTCCGGCCTCTCACGCATCCCGCTGGGTAACGGCCATGACACTCGACCGCATCGTCCCGGAATCCCTTCGCGCCCGGATACAGCGGCGCAAATCGGGGCAGGCGCTGCGCGCCGTCTTCGACAGAACGCGGGCCATCGCGCCGTCCGATATCCTTCTGGTGAGCTGCCTGCGCAACGAGATGCACCGCATGCGCTTCTTCTGCGACTATTACCGCGCGCTCGGTGTCGACCGTTTCCTGTTCGTCGACAACGGATCCACCGACGGTTTCCAGGATTGGGCGCAAGGACAGGACGACGTTTCGGTCTGGTATACGCAGGAGAGCTACAAGGACGCCAATTTCGGCATCGACTGGTGCAATCATCTGCTGAGCCGATATGGAACAGGGCATCTGTGTGTAACGGTCGATCCGGACGAGTTTCTCGTCTATCCCTTCTGCGCGACCCGTTCGCTTGCGGAGCTCGGCCAGCATCTTCGCGACAGCCGCAAGGACAGCCTGCCGGCTCTCATGCTGGACATGTACGGGCGCGGCCGCATGGACGAAGTCCATCTCGCCGATGGCGATAATCCCTTCGAACTGTGTTCCTATTTCGACCGCGACGGCTATATCCAGCACCGGAGCTATCTACAGGGCGTTTTCGTGCGGGGCGGGCCGCGTATGCGGGTGCACAATCACGATAATCCGGCCCATTCCCCGGCCCTGAACAAGCTGCCCGTCGTCTGGTGGCAGGAGCATTTCCGCTACGAAAGCTCGATGCACAATCTTGCGCCGCACCGGCTGAACCGGCCGAACTCCAAGGCGGCGATCTCCACCAGCGGCTGCCTCTTCCACTTCAAATTCGTGGCCTCTCTCGCCCAAAAGATCGAGGAAGAGCGATCCCGCAAGCAGCATTACGGCGATGGCAAGGAATATGTAAAATACGGCCTCTCCTTCGACCGGCCCCTCTACAATGCCGGCGTGAGCGTGCGCTACGAGGGACCGGGCCAACTCGTCGACCTCGGCCTGATGGCCAGGGGCGACTGGTTCTAGGAGCATAATCCGACGCAGAAGCCATGCTGCTTCGGCTGGAAATGCTCTAGAACAATTTCACTACACCTCGATACGGACTGGCATCGGCATGACCCCCTTCATCATATGGACCGTACAGCGCACCGGCGGCACCAATTTCGCAACGAACCTCATCAGGCTCGGCGGCTTTCCTATTACCGACCACGAGCCGCTCAATATCGGGCGTTCGTACGGCCGTATAACACAGGACTGGAAAGACACGCGGGATCGAGAGCAGCTCGACAAGTCGATCGGCGCGTTCCTCGACAAGGGATATGCCATCAAGCATTGCGTCGAGAACGTCGACTGGCCGATAAACAGTTCCCTTCTTCAGGCAAGTCTGGAGAGAGGGTTCTCCCATCTCCTGCTCTACCGGGAATCCTCCATCGACAGATTGCTATCGCTTCATTTTGCGCTGGAAACAGGGCTATGGGGGCGAAAGAAGGTATCCGCCGCCAAGGCATCGATGGGCGATGCGTTCGACACGTCGCTTCATGTCAAGGGCTTGAATGTCGACGACCTGATAGACCACGAAAACCATTGCAACGATCTGCTTATGTGCGTTACGAGGCAGATCACGGACGCTGGCGCCGTCCTCCATGCGATATCCTTCGAGGACATCTATGAATCGGACAAGGCGGTTTGCGAAGGCAAGATCAAGCGCCTGTTGCAGGACTTCCGGTTCCCGGATTCCGGCGGCTATCGGGAATTGCTATCGCACGTCAGGAGTGTTGGGGACCAAGGATCGAAGAATCTTTATAGCCGCATCGACGGATATGAGAAAATCCACCTAGAACTGTCCAGGATAAACAGCCTCAAGGAAAGGCTGCTCGCCGAACTTCCAGACATCTTCATCTAGAGCATTTCCAGCCGACGCGGCACCGCTTCGGCGTCGGATAATACAGCAAAAACAGGAAGATAGAGCAGTTCGACCTGATTGAGATCGGTGCTCTAAATCTTTCTTATGAAACATGATCTTGTCGATCCTCGTTTCACTCCGGTCAGACTATGCTCTAGAAAACTCCCTATAAGAACGCACGATATCTTCGAGGAACTGGGCGCGCACACCCCTATCCATTAAAATTTCGCAGGAAGCACGCGCATTTCGGCTGATTTCCTCGCACCTCAGGGCGTTGCTGCGCGCCCATTCCAGCTTTTCCCCTATATCCGTGCATCCTGCCCGCAACGGGATATAATGTATCCAGGGCTTGAACAGCGGCGTGTAGAACAATTCCCAGCCATCCTCTTCCTTCAACACGACGGAATTCGTGTTCGCGGCTGATATGAAATTCGACCCGGTATCGAAGCCGCGCATGCTGAGAATGTATTTGTACCTACGAAAAAACGCCGCTCCCTTGTGTCCACCGATCAGGTGTTCTTTCGCAAGCGCGGTCAACGCTTCACGGCCTTTCGGCGACGGTGTCAGCCTGAAGTCGTAATCCGGCTCCCCGAATCCGTCCTCCACCACGCGGAAGCGCACGTTCTTGCGCAGGATATCGGCATAATGCGAGACGTCCTTGCCGGAGTGGCGGTCTTCAACGATCTGCTTGGAAATCAAATAGGTCTGATTTTCAAATATCCCGGCCTCGACATTGCTGCAATGGCCGGAAAGATTGCCACGCCAGACGAGCCTGTCTTCCTTGTCCTTGAACGCGACATCGTCGCCGGCGCTATAAGTCAGGAAGTTACGTGATCCAATCGAATGGTACTCAGGCAGCGGCCACAGAAAGACGTTTGGAGCCCCCGCCCGCCGGCAGTAAGAGATAACCGGCTGCGCGGGCGAGCTACCCGCAAGCCGGGCATCCTGCATATCGATGACAAGCTCCATGTCGCGCGCCCAGGGAAGCTGCAACGCCGCGATATCGTTCAGAACGCCGACCGGACGCATAGCCTTGTCATGCCAGCGGCGAAAATAAAAATGCCCTGCTTCATCCCGTATGATCGGAAGCCGATTTCCAAGCCGATCGCAAAATATCCCGGATGCCGTATTCCCGGTTACGACCAAGTTTGACCACGCCGAAATTTCTTTCGGTTGCCCCGCATCCTTCGATGCGCAACAATGATCCGATATGATTTTTGCGGCTACGCGAGCATTCTCTTTTCGTAAACCGACAATCACTTCGCTGGATATGAGCTTTTTAGCATAAGTACGATAATTTCTTCTATTGAGAATGACTTTGTCGGACGGAGACGGCGGTATTTTTTGAAAATCAAACCAGCGGCTGAATGAACGCACATAGTCATCATGTTCAAATCTGTCTATGTCTACTTCTATTAGATTGCCCCTGCCGCTGAAATATTCCCTGCAACAGCGAACATGACATTCCCATTCCTTTCTCCATATCTCATTTAAATCATTCAATCCAACTTTCAGGTGAAATGCATGCAACGAAGCATACTCTCCGTTCCTGTAATTGTACCTGCTGTATATCCAATCGTCGACATTGCGTGTGTTCAAGACAAAAAGCGAATTTTCATACGAACTGTCGAGGAATTCGTAATGCTTGAACCCCTCCATTCTTGGCATGGATACGTTGTGAATGCTCTCCATATTGGAGAAGACGGTGAAATCGTCAGCCCATCGGGACAACGGCTTTTCGCCACATATCCTGGAATAGAATATGTCTTCCGCAAGCTGGCCACCCGCCCAGTTGATAGAGCGATATCCATTCAATTCAAACAGAGTGTCGATATATTTCGCACCGCATCTGTTGAAGCCTATCTGGAATACCTTGACCATGCCTCTTCCTGTCTATGCACGCAAAAGCCGGATAGCGCGCCAGGCAAAAAGACCGGGCCTTTGAGGCGATCGCGGCTTTAAACGTTTAGCCCGATACGGCCATCCACTCGTTCGTTTTGATATACGCCAGCCATCCGTGAACCGCGAGCGGAAGCGCGTTTTTTCTCGTCGAACCGAGACGGGTCGTTTTGAGTGCGCATTTGCCAGCGGGGTCGCATTGATGACGGAGCGGCAGTCTGCTACATCACCGCGAGAAGCAGGCCAAGCCGAAACGGCGGTGTTCCGGTGTCAAATAATAGTGCAAAAACAAAACACCATAGGGCTTTTTGAAATTCTCTTAGGGGATGCGGTTCATGCTGTGGATCTCAGATTGAGAAATCCTGCGCCGATTTTCACGCCCTCGAAAAAATCGCAATCAACTCGATATCGACAAAGGACACAGTTGGATGGAGGTAATAGAGCATTTCGGAATACGTCTGCGGATCGATCCTGACTTCATGTCCACCAAGCTTATGGACGTCATCAGAAGCAAGCGTTACGAAGGCCCCGAAGCGCGTACCATCGGAAAGATCATTCAATCTGGAGAGGTAGTCCTCGAAATCGGCGCCGGTATCGGATTCATGACTGCGCTAATGCTGAAGAACCCGGAGGTTGAGCGAGTCATCTCCTTCGAGGCCAACCCGCTGCTTATTCCCAAAATCCAGAGGACACTCGACGATAATGGCTTGGGCAATCAGCGCTTCGAGCTGCATAACGCCGTTCTCTCCAATGATAACGTTGGAGGTGAAATCGACTTTCACATACACCAAGACTTCTGGGCGTCTTCCTTGCAGAAGGTGCCAGGGACCATCCGGTCCTGCCCTGTTCCTTTGGTCAGCTTCGACCACACCATTCGCGCTGTACGCCCAAGTTTAATTGTTTGTGATATCGAGGGTGGAGAAAAGGCTCTATTTTCCTCGGCGGATCTTTCTGGGGTGCGTGGCGTCTACGTCGAACTGCATCAACGTGTGATAGGTCCAAGCGGCATGCGTGATATTTTCCAGGTTTTCCATGACTATGGCTTTCACTACGATCAGGACCATTCATTCGGCGCAGTAGTGATGTTTTCTCGTATTCCCAGTACTGCGCACACCAATTAGGATGCGGGGCGTGATCCCGCGGTGGCGACGTCCTCAGCCATAATCCTTGCAGCTCTCATTACAGACACGAGGCGCCTGGACTTGGGATCGACGTAACGAGACATCTGCATCCACGCTACGAAAAATATTTCTTCAATTGTTCGCCTCTGGGTGCGGCGAGGAATGGTGACAGCGTCTGTCGTCACCCCCCACCCGGCATAGTAGGGTACTCCGAAACAGGTAACGGGTTTACCTGCCATCAGTGCTTCGAATCCCATCCCGGATGCAACTACATATACCTCATCGACAGCAGCAAAGAGTGAATAGGGGTTCACCGCATCCGAGACGATCGTAAGGCGCTTGTTGGCTTCATACGCCGAAAGAGACGGCGATATCGCGGAGGACTTACCGGGGCACAGGGCATCGGGATGTATCTTAACGATGACTTCAGCATCGGCATCCTCGAAGGCTCTCTCGAGCATGAAACGGAAATTCTCATCAGACGCCAGAGCTCCTGCGATCGACGCGTCCCCTGCTCGTTGGTCAATGAGCAGAATGCGACGCCTACGCCGTTCGGCCGCCAAGGAGTCCGGTAGCTTCTCCGGAGCATTGTTGTATTTGGAAACCTTATGTTTTGTAATAAAAGTAATAGCCTTAAGCGCTTGCCGGCGCTTCCAGAAGCCAATCTTCTCGGAAGAATTGAGAATTGTCTCTAACCTTGATGGCTTGGTCGCATCATAATAGAATGTCAGATCATCCAATATGATTGATCTTCCAGGTTCTTGGGAGAGACCAAGTCCAAGCGACCGGATGAAGCCATCTTCGATAAAGGCCAACGGCCTTTTCAGCTTTGCAGCATGTTCGCGCAATTGCCGTTTCGATTCGCTCTCCAATATACCCCATTGCACGAAACCGGCGCATTTTTTCGCCGCCTTATCGTTTTTCGGGACGATGAGCTTTTTTGCGTTCAACAGCTCTGGAAGATATTGATTGGTCTTATTCAACCAGCCACCGGAAGAAACAGCCACATAAGGGTATTTCCTCCAAGGGATGGATTCGCAAAACCGCCGTACACTGATCTTCGTCATTTTGAGTGGAATCTACAATTACTGGGGACGATGAAGTTTTTGCTGCCCAAAGACAACGCGAAGGAACGGTATCTTCATCGTCCACAGCCGCAGCCGCACCTTCTTGTTTCTTGGCAAAAATTCGACAGCCTTTTTTTGTGTAGCGATCGCTGCCTTCCGATCCCCCCCCATCAAATATGCTTCTGCCGCATGCCGAAGCAGATTGGGCTGGCCTGACCTCATCTCAAAAGCCTTCAACAGGAGTTCCGCAGCGTGCATATACCGGCCTGCCTGGTATTCTGCGAAACCATACATTCTAAGCGATTCCGCATTCGCAACGTCAGGCTGGGACATTACCGTAGGAGGCGACATACGAGCGCCAGCATAGCTCATCCAGTCGAAACGAACGATTTCATTCATTCGTCCTAGACACTGGAGCTCTCTCCTCCAACGAAACTCCGTTACGGCAATGTCCTTGTAGTCATGCGCCCGTCGCGTTGCCATTTCACGAATATGATCGGTTGCCCGGAATCTGGAATATTTCCGCAGTGTAAACCAGGCGGTAATGCGCAGAACCAGATTGTGCTCGGGGCGCTTGACCGAGCCTTTTTTTAGCTCCGCAATCCCAGCTGCTGCTGAAGGCGCACGATATCCCGCTCCCACCATGTTGTAGAAGGCGTTCCCCAAGGTGATCGTGGCCGTTTGATGCAGGATCGAGAGCAGCCCTACGCCGGAATTGTAGCAAAGGGTGCCATCAACCGCGTCGAGTATCGCATGAATGTTGTCGCTTCTTTCAGCGAGAATGACATTCGTGCGCGCCAATGGGATCTCGGATTTCGAGAGTGGATGCGGCTTGATAACAAACGTCACATCGGGATTCTGATCCACCAATGAAGTCAACGATGCCGAGAATTCTGGATAGGTTTGTTCTCCCTTGAGGAACATCGTAACAGCCATATCATCTTCCAGTTGAAGAGGAATAAAGCACTTGAGACCCTCACTCTTTAGAAGGTCTTGATATTTAAGGCTGGTTTCCGCGTATGAACCCATTTCCTCAAGAGTTTTCGATCCCAGGCGCAGTTCGCTCAAATAGGTTTCGGCATGCTTTAGCTCCTCCTGGGAGAATTTCTCATCCAGAAAGGCATCTTCAGAAAAGCTATCAATATTGTAACAGACATCATTGTCATAGTAGATCGTCTCCGGAAGAGCACCTCTTTCAATGACGATTGTATTCCTTCCAAGCTCCCTCGCCTTATCGAAAATAGGACGAAAAGCGGCATGGCTTTTCATATAGGGATTGAATATGGCGATATCGTCTATTTCACCTTTCACCAAGCCCGACAAGATTGCATCGACTGTATCCTTCCCATCTTCAAAAACCGGAAGAATCCGATAATCGAGCTGGCGGAGCGGCAGAAAATACCCCCATGTATCCTTGTTCTTGCAAAGGCAGGCTATGACTTTTCCTCGGTCGATATGGTCAACGGCCAGAAGCTGATGCTGCTGTCGGAGATATTTCTTCGTCGCAGAACGGAACTGCCGCCGCTTCTTGTCGCCGGACGTATACCACTCCTGTTCTCGCGCACGAGGATGGTGAAGGTGGAAAGCCTTGATGCCCAGCCCCTCCGTGGGCTGCGACAGCAATTCAAATAGGCGTCTGAATCCAGCATAGGATTTAGCCTGATAAAAGCTAGCATCTATAGGGCCAAAAAGATTTTTTTCCGGGTCCTGTGGCAAGGGCAAAGTGCCTGCATGAATGCAGAAACGCAGTAGAAACTCAAAATCTTCTGACCCGTGCCCTCGGAAAGACGTGTCGTAACCACCAACAAGAGAGAACATTTTCCGACCTATAAGGAAAACATTCGAATAAGGAGCGACATATTGCTCCTCTTCCTTGCTTACCGCAGAATAGTTAAGCACGAAGCCGAGCTTGCGGAGCAGGGAGGACTGCTCTTCCGGACTGTTTCGAGCTTCAAATTGCGCAGTTTCGGCCGCCCCCAGGTGAAAGGCCGGCGGATTGAGCATCACATCGATAACGTTGCGCATATTAAGCGCAGTAGCCGTCTCCGCCAATCTTTGAAAAAGATCGCGCTCGCTGATAAAATCAGGATCGCAGAAATAGATAAAATCCGTCTCGCAAAGCGAGGCACCAATGTTACGCGCCAGAGAAAGCGAAAACACACCCTGATCGTCCACAAAGTGGTACTGATAACCGTGCTGCCTGCAAATAGTGGCGATCGCGCCCGCCTGGGTAGCTTCCGACCCAAAGTCCACGACGACGATCGGCGGACAAGGCTCATAGTAACGCGCCATCATGTCCAAGCGGGCAGCGATCCAGGGGTTTCCTTCATGCAAACGGACACAGAAGACCATGGTGATGTCTTCTGCTGTCACAGGCTGGCTCGCTTCCATTACCGAACCACTTGAAGCGCTTCCATCGGCAACAATAGGGGTGTCCGCGGAGATCATTTACGTACCTTTGATGCACACAGAACGGCTATGTGGCCTTCACCACCGTCTCGTTCATGTTTGCGACTTCGTCAACTCTGATTGAAATTCTTGCCCTGTTTCAAGCCAGGAACGGCTTACCTGGAAACAGCGGACGCAGCCACCGGGGCGCGCTCACTTTTCGTATCCTGCGCATAATTCTCTTGTTCCCCGGCACAAGCTTCAGCGCCTCCCGCAGGCATTCCAGTGCCCTGCCTTTCGCACCGATCTTAACGTAACATTCCGCCAGGCATCGGAGGTACTCGACGTCCTTCGGCTCTCGCACATGGAGAACCTCAAAAAGCCAGATCGCCTCTTTGAAATCCGTTTTCGCAAAGGCTTGGCGTGCCCGCTCATTCAATTTTGAAACCGGCATTATCACCATATCCGTCAGTGGACCACCATGGCGCTTAACGCTCGTCTCCAGAAGCATACGATGAAGTTTCTTATCATCTGGAACCCAGGTATACGCTATGTCAAGCAGGCGAACTGCCTCGTCATAATGCCCTGCTGCACGCTCAGCCTTCCCCATCTCAATGAGCGCTCGGAAGGAGGTCTTGTCATCAGGAACCCAACGATGTGCCATCTCCAGGAGACGGATAGCTTCGTCCCGTTGCCCCGCAGCAGAGGCTTCAGTAGCAATCGCTGTTATAGCGCGCGCGAGGTTCTTATTGTTCGGCTGTCGTTTGTTCGCACTATCCAACCAACGAAGCGCTCCAGCACGGTCTTCGTTTAAATAAGCCGTATTCGCCATACCGATGAGCCGGTTGACGGAAAAGGCCTCGGCCTGAACCGCCTCTTGGCCGCCATAGGAAAAATAAAGCGCAGCTCTAAGCGAAACAGGCTCAGGAAGCATACCCAGTTCGATTGAAGGCTTCGTCAAACCGCGAATAGATGAGAAGACAATACGGGTAACACGCCGGATCTTCTCGTCATTCCTGCCCATCGCCGTCACATAATTCGGCGTTCCGAATGAGTAGAAATCCTCAATCAGGTACCGGAAGAACCTCAGCCGCCTTTCCTCATTAGGCAGAGCGTCTTCATCGATAGCCGCTGCGAGCTCCTCTTTGCTCGAAACCTCTCGCGCCAATCCGGCATGGGCATAGTAGGCTTGGCCACAACAAATGACAGGCTTGCCGCTGGCAAGTGCGATAAGGCCGACCCCGGAGTTGATCACCACCACTGACGCAGCAAGATCGACTAGATCCATCACATGGGTGTCCGCGGCGACAACGCACACACCCGGGATCGACGGCGCCTCACCCTCAAGAGGATGTTGCTTGACCACAACAAGGTGGGTGCGTAGATCGAGCTCTGCTGCCAGGTACGCGACCCACGTATTGAAGCCTTCGGTGTTGCCGCAGGGGCCGGCAAAAAAGCGCGTTGCCGTATCTTCCGGTCTTTGTAGTGCTACAAAAATTACCTTGCGGCCATTCACGCCAAGCTGCTCGCCGAGTGCTTCGGCGCCAATCCGTGCACCATTCTCTTCAAGAGTCGGGCCATCTCTGTGCGCTTCAAGCCAGTCCAGCGTCCGTTGTCGAGCCGAGGACTCGAGCGGCTTGTCCCACATTTCCGGCTTATAGGAGTTGCTTTCGGCAAGAAAACCACCGGCATCGAAGAACCAGCTATCGTGCAGGCCGCCCCGATCCCATGTGATAAAGCGCCTGCCAGCAACTTTCACAGCCTCGTACAGCGCCTGCCGATGAGCATTGCCGTAAGGGTTGAGGAAGAAGGTTCGGGTGAAGCCTTCTTTGGCCACATGCTGGAGCAGTTGTTCACCGTCTGCAAACTCACCCTCCAAACGGATGCGGTAGCGACCAAAGGCAGGAAAAGCATGCCGAAGCGCCTTGAGAGGCGGTGCCTTGTGGTCCTTCACAAGGACCAGCGTATACTCCGTAGCGTACGGATCCTCCAATGATGGCAGCCACGAGAGCCCCTCATCATAATCCGACATCGCTTTGGAGACCCGCTCCTGGTTTTCCGTCATCGGCGCAACATAAGTGGTGTCCTGGCGCCTTGGATGCCAAAGATGGGCAACCTGCAGGCCGCGCTGAAACACATCTATGCCATAGAGAGCAAAATAGGCCCGAAACCCCTCGTAACGCAAAATCGAATTCTTGCGCGTATTAAGATAATAAGTGCTGGTTCTCGGCCCTTTCGGCGTATAGCTCGCCAACCGGTGGAGCAGATCGAAATCCTCCGCCCCATGGCCAACAAAGCTCTTGTCATGGCCGCCCACCGCTAGGAGATGATACCGACTGGCGACAATAGCCGAAATCGCATAGGTGTGATTTTCGAAGATCGTCCGATCCCGCCGCATCACGCCATCGTGCAGCAAGACATCGGCGAAAGCAGCCTCTCCTTCAGCAAAAAGCGCGAGATAGCGCTGCGTAAAATCTTCCGTCAGATAGGCGCCCGGCAAGGCGAAAAAGGTATAGGCATTACCAGGCATGCCCCGAAGGCGTGCTTCCTCCAACACACGCTCGTAGCTGCGCGGCGACATGAGGAAGTCGATATCATGATAGAGGATCAACGGTGTCTTGGCATGCTGAGTGCCAATATCCCGCGCATGACCAACGCTGAAAGGCTCATCACCGGTTTCCACTCGCACCAATTGTGTGCCTGTTGCATCAGCCACTTCACGCAGTTCCGCCGCCCGTGCCTCACCGGTCCCGTAGTCGACAATCAGAGCCACAAATCCTTTCGGCAACGTAGCAATGATCTGCGCAATCCGTTCCGGCTCATCGTAAAGCCGATCCGAGGATAATCGGACAGGAATAACGGCCGTGATGATCGGGTTCTCGGACAAGGCGCGGCCTCCTCTTATTTGGGTGCATCGAACGGATATAGAATCCTTCCGATGATGCGTGCTTTCAGGGATGTCCTCTCGCGGAAGAACCGGATCGGATTCGCCCTGTATTTTTCGACAAGCCTTTTGTTACCCCTCAAGCCGATAATGGGAAGCACGACGAAAGGTAGAAGATGACGCCAACCGAGGATGCCATAAGCACCCCACGGTTGCCATTCTGCCGGCTTGATATCACCAAATTCGTTTTTGTACGTTTCAGGACTCTGAAGGCGTAGCTTCAGCCATTCCACGGCCTGCTCGAAACTATAGCGAGCACCCGTCGCCGGCTCGAAATAACGTGGGTAGAGAAGATAGGCGGCGGCGAAGACCTCTTCCACCGTGCGCCGGCGCGTGCGCCTTGGATTGGGCTGCCGGTCGTCGGTAAGGCCCCAGCCCGCGTAGAAGGGACAGCCGAGCACGGTCAGTGGAATGCCACGCAGCAGCGCCTCGAAGCCGCCGAGCGAGGTGATCGCATAGGCCTTGTCGATCGTGTCGAAGGACCGGGCGAGCGGTATCTTTTCCCTGAGGATACGGCAGAGATGCGCAACCTCCTCCGGATCCGACTGGGCGTCACGCACACCGTTCAGGATATCCGGATGCGGCTTGTAGAGGATTTCGGCACCCGGATTTTCCGCGGCGGCGAGCCGCACGAGATCGTTGTTGCCAAATTTACGGTCGCATCCATAGAGGATGGAGGCGTCATCCTCGACCTGGCCGATGACGAGCACGCGCGACTTCGTCTTCTTCCCGAGCAGGTCTGCAAGGGAGAGGCTCGACACCATGTTGTACTTGCTGAGGCCGCCTTCCACGATGAGGCGGATGCCTTCCCTTGCCCGTTCCAGAAGATCCGGATCGCCGGAAAAATCATGCGTCTCCAGCATCACTTCCAGGTCTGATGGTCCTCGGCTGTCGAAATAGGGCCGGCGGCTGTCAAGCGACAGCGACAAGGGCGGCGTACGCGCAGCATTGGGCCGGTTCGATCGCAGAAAACCGTCCTCGATGAAGAAACAGGGGATGCCGCGTTCCCGCACGAAGGTCTCGAGATTGGCCGGTAGATTGTGGCCCCAGATGAAGACCTCCGCCCCCCCCGTCGTCGCGATACGCGCCATCCACTTGCGCTCGAACGCCTCCGCCGTGACGTTCAGCGGCAGATAGATGAAGCGCCGCTCCGGAAAGAAGGACTGGAAGACAGTCCGCTTCCAGCCGTTCATATGGAGCGCAAAGGTCGGGATTTTCGGTGCGTCGGTCGCCATCGCTCTATCGTCTCCGCATCCGGGCGCAGCGCCGGGATTGCGGTCGATCATCCTCCCATCCGGCTTTCCAGAACCGCGTGGATCCGCATCGCCAGTTCGTCCGGCTCGGTTCCGACGGTCTCGAGGTGCACTTCGGGATTTTTGGGCGCTTCATAGGGCGAACTGATGCCCGTGAAATTGGCAAGCTCGCCACGCATCGCCTTCTTGTAGAGCCCCTTCGGATCGCGCCGCGCGCATTCCTCGATGGGCGTATCGACAAACACCTCGATAAACTCGCCCTCAACCATCAGATCCCTTGCTAGCTGTCGCTCCGAGCGGAAGGGCGAGATGAAGGAGACCAGCACGATGAGACCCGCATCGGTCATCAGCTTGGCGACTTCGGCCACCCGGCGGATGTTTTCGACACGGTCCTCGGCGGTGAAGCCGAGATCTTTGTTCAGTCCGTGGCGGACATTGTCGCCGTCGAGCATGTAGGTATGGCGGCCCTCGGCGTGCAGCAACTTTTCCAGGTGGTTAGCGACCGTCGACTTGCCGGAGCCGGAAAGGCCCGTGAACCAGACGACCGCCGCCTTCTGGTGCTTCAGGACCGCCCGCGCCGTGCGATCGACTTCCATCGCCTGCCAGTGCACGTTGTCGGCCCGGCGCAGCCCGAAATCGATCATGCCGGCCCCGACCGTCCGGTTGCTCATCCGGTCGATCAGGACGAAGTTGCCGGTCACGCGGTTGGCGGCGTAGCTGTCGAAAGCGATCGGCGCACGGGTCGAGAAATTGCACACCGCAACGCCGTTCATGTGCAGCGCCTTGGCGGCAAGATGGGCAAAGGTGTTGACGTCGACCTCGTATTTGAGGGCTGTCACCGTCGTCTCGACGCTGTCCGTTTCGGTGCGCAGGATGTAGCTGCGGCCGGGGATCATCGGGTTCGCATCGAACCAGATGACATGCGCCTGGAACTGGTCGGCAACGGTCGGTCGGTCGTCAGAGGCGACCAGAATGTTGCCGCGCGAGACTTCGAGCTGGTCCTCGAGGACCAATGTCACCGCCTGCCCTTCCACGGCGCGATCGAGCGAACCGTCCCGGGTGACGATCTCCTTGATCCGCGTCGACTGGCCGGATTTAGCGACAATCACCGTGTCACCGACGGCGACGGCGCCAGAGGCGACCTGGCCGGCGAAGCCGCGGAAATCGAGATCCGGGCGGGAAACGTACTGGACCGGGAACCGGAAGGGTTTTTCGCGGCTGGCCTCCTCGACCGGAACCGTTTCCAGATGCTCGAGCAGATGCGGCCCCTGATACCAGGGCGTATTCTCCGAGCGGCGGGTGACGTTGTCGCCGTGACGGGCCGACAGCGGGATCGGCTGGATCGTGGCAAAGCCGAGTTCGCCGGCAAAGGCCCTGAACTCCGCAACGATCTTGTCGAACACCGCCCTGTCGTAGCCGACGAGGTCGATCTTGTTGACGGCGAGCACGATATGCCGGATGCCGAGCAACGAGGCGATATAGGCATGGCGACGGGTCTGCCGCAGGATGCCCTGGCGCGCATCGATCAGCACGACAGCAAGATCCGCCGTCGAGGCACCTGTCGCCATATTGCGGGTATATTCCTCATGGCCGGGCGTATCGGCGACGATGAACTTCCGCCGATCGGTAGCGAAGAAGCGATAGGCGACGTCGATGGTGATGCCCTGCTCGCGCTCGGCCTCCAGCCCATCGACCAGCAGTGCAAAATCAATTTCGTCACCGGCCGTTCCGTGCTTCTTGCTGTCGCGCTCAAGCGCGGCGAGCTGGTCCTCGAAGATCAGCTTGGTGTCGTAGAGCAGGCGGCCGATCAGGGTCGATTTGCCGTCGTCCACCGAACCGCAGGTGAGGAAACGCAACAGGGACTTGTTCTCCTGCTCGCGCAGATAATCGGCAATCCCCTTTGCGGAAAGGTCCGAAGCGACAGTCGCCATCAGAAATAACCCTCGCGCTTCTTCTTCTCCATCGAGCCGGCCTCGTCCTTGTCGATCATCCGACCCTGGCGCTCGGAGGTCCGCGCCGTCAGCATTTCCCGCACGATATCCTCCAGTGTCGTCGCATCGGAATCGATCGCGCCGGTCAGCGGATAGCAGCCGAGCGTGCGGAAGCGCACGAGGCGGTCCTCGACCGTTTCACTCTTACCGATCGGCATGCGCTCGTCGTCTACCATGACCAGCATGCCGTCCTTCTCGACGACCGGACGCCGCGCCGCAAAATAGAGCGGCACGATCGGGATGTTCTCCTTCAGGATGTACTGCCAGATATCGAGTTCGGTCCAATTGGAAAGCGGAAAGACGCGGATCGATTCTCCGGGCGCAACACGCGTATTGTAGGTTTTCCACATTTCCGGGCGCTGGTTCTTCGGATCCCAGGCGTGAGCAGCGTTGCGGAAGGAGAAGATACGCTCCTTGGCGCGCGACTTCTCCTCGTCGCGCCTGGCGCCGCCGAAGGCCGCGTCGAAACCGTACTTGTCGAGCGCCTGGCGCAGCGCCACCGTCTTCATCATATGGGTGTGGATGCTGGAGCCGTGCGTGAAGGGCGAGATTTGCTGCTCGACGCCCTCCGGATTGACATGGACGAGCAGATGGAAGCCGAGTTCGGCCGCCATGCGGTCGCGAAAGGCGATCATGTCCTTGAATTTCCAGGTCGTATCGACATGCAGGAACGGAAAGGGCGGCTTTGCCGGATAGAAGGCCTTCATCGCCAGATGCAGCATGACGGAGGAGTCCTTGCCCACCGAGTAGAGCATGACCGGCTTGGAAAAGGTCGCCGCGACCTCGCGAAAAATATGGATCGCCTCCGCTTCCAGCCGCTGGAGGTGAGTAAGAGACGTCAATGCGTGCTCCGATGGTCCATTGAACATCCCGCTCTCTTTGCACAACGTCCGCACGATAGCAAAAGGCTTTCTGGCGAACCGCTGCTTGGGGACGCCGATCTGCTCTGGCGGAAATGGCCCCCTGTTGATTATATCTCGCCACGACATACGCCCTTCCCGACCCCGAGGCTGGAGAGCGGGCCGAAGACAGGACAATCCGGACATGAAGGCTCCCCGCTTCTCCATGATGACACGCGCTGACTTTAGCGACCTGTCCCTGCACGAGAAGAACACCTATCTGCAGACCCTCGCCGACCAATATGCCGACCAGAACGAGCGGGAACGGGTCAAGCTCGACAAGGACGCCCTCAGCCGGCTGCGACGCTACTACAGCCGCCGGGTCTGGGCCGACCTGAAGCTGGAGAACCTCGGCGACAGCAAGATGGACATGCTGCTGTCCCGCCTCGGCGAAGCGATCCGCAACGAATCCATCCAGGCCGACGTCACCGCAGCCCTGATGCAGGAGACGACGCCGAAACGCATCCTGCGCACCGCGCCACAGGACGACGCCCAGCTGATGTTCTTCGTACCGACGATCTACGACGCGCCGCTGAAGGACGACGTACACCTCATGGACGTCGCCCCCTTCTCGCTCAGCAAGAAGGCGAACAAGGGCATCATCAAATATGAGCTGAAGGACAGCCTCATCACCATCGAGGGCGGCGCGGAAACGGGCCTTGCGACGGTCTTCGACTACGACATCTTCCTCAACATGGTCTCCTATCTCGCCGACGAAGTGAAAAACTATCGCAGCAGCGAGGCAAAGGGCCTCAGGCCAAGCCTGCCGCCGAAGACCTACCGTCCAAGCGCCTCCCACATCCTGAAATTCTGCCGACGCTCGGACGGCGGCAAATCCTACGAGGACCTCGAGGCCGCGCTCGACCGGCTCGCCAATACCACGATCAAGATGGTCAACCTCTCCGGCGGCAAGCGCCGCCAGGTCGACAGCCGCCCGATGATCAGCGGTTACAGCGTTGTCAGCCGCACCGGCGCCAACCGCATCGAGACGATCGAGATCAGTATCCCCGACTGGGTCTATACCAGCGTGGTGCGTAACGAGCGGACGCTGCCCCTCCTCACCCTCCACCAGGACTACTTCCTGATCAGCTCCGGCCTTGGCCGCTTCATCTACCGCCTGGCGCGCAAGGCCGCCGGCAAGACCGAGGCAATCTACAGCCTGAAGGAGCTCTACAAGCGCAGCGGCTCCACCCAGGAACTGCGAAAGTTCTCCTACGACCTGCGGGAGTTCGTCACCCGCACCCTCGCCTTCCCGATGCCGGAATACGATCTATCGCTTGAGGACGGCAAGGATGGATCGATGCTGCGCATGCGCTACCGCAACGAAGGCGACCTGCCGCTCTCCCCTCTCCTCGCCGAACTCTAATTTTTGTCGTGGCTCCGTACTTAACCGACGACAAAAATCAACAGCTCGCCGTACATCACCGACGACAAAAATTTGTCCCGGCCCCGTACATTACCGACGACAAAAATTTGTCGGTCTACCGTACATCGCCGACGACAAGTTTCCCCGGGCATTCATTTGAAAGGACGTCAAATTTTGTCGCAACCCGTATTTGGCCGACAATTTTCCGTACATCACCGACGACAACCCGTACATTACCGACGACAACCCGTACATCACCGACATCTAATAAAGATAAGATATTGTTTATAAAATGAAAAATTGCGTTATTTGCGCCTAAAACTTATTAAAACTACTAAAACCACATAAAACGAGGCGTGCCGCCTCATTTAGAAAGATAATTTTGGATTTTTGTCGCAATTCTCGCTTATCGTATCAGCTTCAATCAAACCACAGCCCTGCCTGTAGCGATAATCATGCTCCTTATTTCAAAGAGATCTCTCCAAACTATTCCTGCCGCGAAACGCAAGTTTTTACTAGGCTAGCGCTCAGGTAGAGCCTAGTTCATATCAACAGCTACGGAAGCGCCCAGAATGATAGGAGACAAGGCAAACGATGAATGAACCAGAAAAAAATGAAACACTCCAAAATTGGCGTTATCTTTGGGGCTTGAAAGTCGCTGCCCAATCTGTCTCAGAAGTATACGTCAGCGTCGCCTTACTTGGTGGCCACTATGTCAGGGTGTCTAAAGAAGCATTTCTCGATGCTATCGATAATATGCAGGCTGTCGGCAACACGCACCCCCATCCAAGACGATTTAATTTCACTATTGAAAATAAAATTATGTGGGTTCACTCATCTATGATGCCCATAAAAAGAGAAAAAACAGAGGAAATTCCCGATGAAACTAAAAATTAGTTTCGGAGAAAAAATCAGATATTCTTTAGAAGAATAAGCCTACAAAGATGCGGGTTTTCTTCTAAGTGCTTCGATAGATTAAGCCCTTCTTCACGCGCCACAACTTGAAACCCAAGGTGATGGAGCTGTTCTTCAATATCATTTGGGTTTATGAAGCGTCGCCCAAAGAATTTGTTTTTTTTCTTTATTTCTTCATCCTGGTTTGTCCGGAACTCAAGAGCAACTGTATCCCCTTTAATAAGTTCCTTAGAGATATTTTCAAAAAACTTCTCCTGCTGAACTCTCGTGATGGCATGAAGTACGAAGCGTGCATAAAGCGTAACACCATACTTTCGATGAGATGGTTTAATTGCCCGTAACGTGTTCGTTACCATAGTTGGTGTTGTTATATCCCCTGTCGCAAACGATAGGGACGGGGTACTGGTGAATAAACGCAGGAGCGATCGGAGGAGCCCACCTGAACGCCGCCTCATCTGAGCCCTAGCTAGCTCGATGCCGGCTTGGCAATTGTCAATCCCAATTACAATTGACCTCACCTTTGAAAAATAAAAACTATCCCTCCCATTCCCGCATCCTACATCAACAACAGTTCGCCGTAGGTAGCCAGACTGTGAGACATATTTAGCGAATGGAGATGGTCGAGGTATATTTTGATTATGATAATAATAGTTTGTCCAATAAATAAGACCTCTATGCTTGGGTTTTGCTAATGCAAGAATGTCATTTTCTGTCCTATCAAGTTTCCAATTATGTCCTGGATTAGGAGTTCTCCAATTTTTTCCATATATATATTCAACTAAAGACTCTGTGTTCACGACAGAACATACTTTCTGACCAGCTAATTCTATATCAGCATAACCATGAAAATCACTTCTCATGAATGGTTTTACGCCGCAAACGCCGAAAGGAAGCATAAGTTTTCCACTTTGGCTGAAGTATGTATGAAATATGTCTATTGTAACATTACTTTTAAGGTCAGTCACCCAAAGGCATGATAGTTTGCAAACAACTTGATATCCGTGTTTCGAGAGGATTTCTGCTACCTCAACAAACTCAGCCGTCACTTTTTCCGGATCCGTGTGGCTTGAGATATAGCCTGCATCGAAATCGTGATCGTGGCCGATGAAGTTATGATTGCGATAGGCACCAAGAAGTGTTCCATACATGACAAAAAGCTTGATACCCTTTTCCGCGAGAATGACGGACATTCCGTGGAACAGAGCGAACATGTTGTTCTGCCAAGCAATATCAACAGTCTTTGAGAGTTGAAGCTTACCCTTTTCGTTGAAAACGTAGCCTGCTTCAAGTTTCTGCTTCAGGTTGTCAAGGCTGAACTTCGGGTCAGTCGCGAAGGTTGGTGCCGGTAGGTCTGCCAGAATATCATTTGCCCTGATTTGCAGACGAGCTTTGTTTCCAATGTAGTTCCAGATCGCAGACAGATTAAAACGAAACGTTTGCTCATCATGATTGGGCGCTGGTATCCCCCAGTTGCCAGCTATGACAACACCATCGACCAGCAATTGCAGCTTTACCGGGCGTTCCCCGGCCTCTCGTAAGAGGCCGGAAATGATAGCCGGGTCGAAATCCAGTATCTCGATGTGCACGATTATGCTCCGCTAGGCCTTGCGCATTAGGACACGAGCGACGTGGGCATCGTCATTGCGATATTTTGCGTAACCGAAACCTTCTGTGAAATAGGCGGGCGAGAATCCGTGCTTCGCTGCCCGTGCGAGAAAGTCGAGGGGGGGAATGAAACGCCGGTAGTGGCTGTCGGTAACCTTGGTCTGTTGGGCATCCCTGTCCGTACGGAACTCGATTGCAAGTAGATCGACATTCTTCACGGCAGCCGCAGTGTTAAGGAAGGCCAGTTCAGCATCTTCCGGGATCGCATGCAGAAAGAAGCGAGCATAGATAACGATCCGCCCTACCGCTCCGGACGAAATCTTTTCTGAAAGTGTCGGATCATCGACATTACAGCACAGAAAAGAAGCCCGATTGATGCCTCGTTCCTCTGCTGTGCGCTGACAAAGCGAAACTGCGGCTGAGGAGGCATCAATGCCGAGAACAGTAAAGCCTGCATTCGCAAAAAAAAGGCTGTCACGCCCACTGCCACAGCCGATATCAACAATCGTTGAATCTGCTGCAGCTTCCAGTGCGACAAAAGCCGCAAACTGTGAAGGAATATTGGGAACCGGTGATGTCCGGGTACCATAATATCGGTTCCAGTATTCCGCTGTGGTTTCAGCCATATATCTTTTCCTAGGGTGTTCGCGCGCAATGAAAGGCGCGATCAGATGGTTTCGCCAAAGAGTGACTTCGCTTTTCCCTTCTCCTGCATTTTGTGCCTGAGTGGAAGCTCCTTTGTCACATAACTGTGATAGAAAATGGGTACGCGTATGGCGCGCTTTCATGAGTTTCATCAGGCAATTTGCCAGCGCAAGACGCACGGAAACGAACCGGCTGGCTCTCGGCCTGGGCTACGCTCATAATCGAGGTTCGGTCGTGCACAGGGATCGGCTGGGCCTTGACGATCCCGTTGCGCTTGACAATGCCGAAGACGATGACCTTGCCCGCAGCGCCCCAGCCCTGCTTGCTCCACCGGAGGCCGTTTCGGCATATTCAGGACTGTCGTCGAATGGATCGAGTAACTGCTCGGAACGGGCCGAGGCTGGAGTTATCAGCTCGACTCGAAATCCAGCCAATTGCGGGGCAACCTCGAAATCTTCACGATGCCGGAGTGTGAAATCCGGCATCGGAACAAGGACCGCATGAAGCAGAAGAGAAAGGTTGGCGAACCTGATTGGGTTCGCATAGTTCGCAGGGGCGTCGTAGTCTTCCTTACAGGCAGCTTGTGCGGCCGGCGTGATCTAACCTGATAGCTGGGGGTTACACTCACAGGAACCAATCGGATTTGACATCTTCGAGCGCGACGCCAAGCAGTGTTACGCTTCCGCCGCCGGACAATTCAAACACGGCATCGCCATCTGCATTTTCGACGGCAGTGTAGGTTTGCCCGTTGAGCTTGACGAGATCGTGGTCTGCCTCGAAGTCGCGAATGACGTCATCGCCTTGCTTCTTTCCGAAGACGAACGTGTCCAAACCGAAGCCACCGGAAAGCTCGTCGTTGCCCAGACCACCGTCGAGCACGTCCCTCCCCGCGCCACCGAAGAGTGAGTCGTTACCTCTGTTTCCGAACAGATCGTCATTGTCGAGGCCGCCGGAAAGCTTGTCGTGGCCTGCGTTACCGTAGAGTTTGTCGTTGCCAGCGCCGCCCTTGAGTGTGTCTTTTCCTGCGCCGCCGTAGAGGAAGTCACTACCAGCGCCACCAGCCAAAAGATCATCTCCAACATCGCCGTATGTGATGTCATCCCCGTCATCGCCAAAGATACTATCGTTGCCCTGCTCGCCATAAAGCGCGTCGGACTGGCTACCACCGCTGATCCAGTCATCACCTAGGGTCAGGACTCATTGCTCATAGCCAGAAGATAACGGTCGCAGCGAGAGCG
>VFQN01000807.1_pt1 | contig 56159 bp, 47 predicted proteins | sample 3512371 | NCBI WGS metagenome assembly VFQN01 (sample SAMN10412370, study PRJNA504923) | tailings metagenome | isolation source: Replicate 2 from Balatoc abandoned mine | place: Philippines: Itogon, Benguet | collected 2017-08-28
CCCGGTACCCGGCCCTTACGCCTTGGGCTGCTCCTCCTGCAGGAGCGCCTTGCGGCTGAGGCGGATCTTGCCCGAGGGATCGACGTTGAGGACCTTCACGAGGAGCTGTTCGCCTTCCTTCAGCTCGTCGCGCACGTCCTTGACGCGGTGCAGGGCGATCTCCGAGACGTGGAGCAGGCCGTCCACGCCCGGCATGATCTCGACGAACGCGCCGAAGTCGGTGATGCGCTGCACCTTGCCCATGTAGGTCTTGCCGATCTCGGGCGTGGCGGTGAGTTCCTGGATGATCGCGAGCGCGCGCGCGGCCGACTGCTCGTCGTTGCTGGCGACGTTGACGCGACCGTCGTCCTCGACGTCGATCTTCACGCCCGTGCGGTCGATGATGCTGCGGATCATCTTGCCGCCCGGTCCGATCACGTCGCGGATCTTGTCCACGGGGATCTTGATCGAGACGATGCGCGGGGCCCACTGCGACGTCTGGGCGCGCGGCGCGTCGATGGACTCGGCCATCTTGCCGAGGATCTGGAGCCGGCCCGCGAGCGCCTGCGCGAGCGCCTGGCGCATGATCTCCATGGTGATGCCGGAGACCTTGATGTCCATCTGGAGGGCGGTGATGCCCTGGGCGGTGCCGGCGACCTTGAAGTCCATGTCGCCGTAGTGGTCCTCGGCGCCGGCGATGTCGGTGAGCACCGCGAACTTGCCCGTGGCCTCGTCCATGATGAGGCCCATGGCCACGCCCGCCACCGGGGCGCGCAGCGGCACGCCGGCGTCCATCATCGCCATCGACCCGCCGCACACGCTGGCCATCGACGAGGAGCCGTTGCTCTCGAGGATGTCCGACACCACGCGCACGGTGTAGGGGAACTGCGCCTCGGTCGGGATGACCGGCGTGAGCGCGCGCTCGGCGAGCGCGCCGTGGCCCACCTCGCGGCGGCCGGGGCCGCGCATGAAGCCGACCTCGCCGACCGAGAACGGCGGGAAGTTGTAGTGGAGCATGAACCGCTTGTAGGACTCGCCGTCCATGGTCTCGATCTTCTGCTGGTCGTCGGCCGTGCCGAGCGTGGCGGTGACCAGCGCCTGCGTCTCGCCGCGCGTGAAGACGGCCGAGCCGTGCACGCGGGGCAGCACCGAGACCTCCGTCCAGATCGGGCGGATCTCGTCGAAGGACCGGCCGTCGAGGCGCTTGCCGCGCTCGAGGGCCTCGTCGCGCATCACCTTCTCCTTGAGGCCCTTGAAGATCTTCTTGGCCTCGACGCGCCGCTCGACCTCGCCTTCGGGGATCGACGCGATGAGGTCCTCGAGCACCTGGTCCACGCGCTCGTAGTTCTCGAGCTTCTCCTTGATCCGCATGGCCTCGGCCAGCGGCACGTAGACCTTCTCCTCGACCTCGCGGTAGAAGTCGTGCGCGACTTTCTTCACGGGCATGACGATCTTCGTCTTGCCCGCAGCCTTCGCGAGGTCGTCGATCGTGGCCACGATCTGCCGGATCGCGTCGTGGCCCGCTTCGAGGGCGCCCACCATCGTCTCCTCGGAGACTTCCTGCGCGCCCGCCTCGACCATCATGATGGCGTCGGCGCTGCCGGCGATGATGAGGTCCAGGCTGCTCGTGCGGCGCTGCGCGAACGTCGGGTTGATGACGTAGGCGCCGTCCACGAAGCCGACGCGGACGCCGGCAATCGTCTTGAGGAACGGCATCTCCGACAGCGCGAGCGCGCACCCGGCGCCGGTCACGGCGAGCACGTCGGAGTCGTAGTCGGTGTCGGCCGAGACGACCATCGCGATCACCTGGGTCTCGAAGGCCCAGCCCGCCGGGAAGAGCGGGCGGATCGGCCGGTCGATCAGGCGGCTCGTGAGTACTTCCTTCTCGGTGGGCTTGCCCTCGCGCTTGAAGAAGCCGCCCGGGATGCGGCCCGACGCGTACGTGAACTCGCGGTAGTCCACGGTGAGCGGGAGGAAGTCGATGCCCTGGCGCGGCTGCGCCGCATGGCAGGCGGTGACCAGGACGACCGTGTCGCCCATCCGGACCAGGACCGAACCGTCGGCCTGCTTGGCCAGCTTGCCGGTTTCGAACGAAAGCGCCCGGTTGCCGAGCTCGAGACTGCGTGTGTGCATGGGGTTCCCTGTCATGTCAGTGCCAGGGACCTGTCTGCCCTGGCGGGGTGCGGTGCGAGACGACCGCCGCGCGAGTGGGGCCGCACGGCCGGGTTCGGCCGGGCCTGCCAACGTTCACGTCGCGGTCGGGTGAGCGCGCCAAACGCGAAAGGACGGAAAACGTGTTTCCGTCCCTTCGTGTCGACTCGCTACTTGCGGATACCGAGGCGCTTGATCAGCTGCGCGTACCGGTCGGTGTCCTTGGCCTTGACGTAGTCCAGCAGGCGCCGACGCTGACCGACCAGCTTGAGCAGCCCGCGCCGCGAGTGGTGATCCTTCGCGTGCGTCTTGAAGTGGTCGGTCAGGTACGTGATGCGCTCGCTGAGGATGGCCACCTGCACTTCGGGGGAGCCGGTGTCGGCGTCGTGCGTGCGGTATTCCTCGATGAGGTTGGTCTTGCGGTCCTTCGTCAGTGCCACTGTGTCGTGCCTCCGCGATCGGCCCAGTACCCCGGAGGGACCAGTCCGTCGTCATTGAATGGATGACGCGCCATGACGCGCGTCAGCGAACTACGAATGATAGCTGATCTGCGCCACCACCCGCCAGATGGAACGCGACAGCTGCCCGGTCGAACGGCCCGCGCCACCCGACCCCGGCCACCCGACCCGGGCCAGCCGACCGGGGCCAGCCGACCGGGGCCAGCCGACCGGGGCTTCGAGGAAGCGTCGGAACGCCGCCGAGTGTGCCAACAGCACCGTGACCGCGCCCAGCGTCGGCGGACCCGGTGTCACCGCAGGACGAGATCGGCGTGCAGCTGGTGGGGCGGGGAACCGGACGGGCGGGCGAGCGCGACGAGTTCGCCCCGTTCGTCCAGCAGTCGGATCCGTGCCGGGGCCCGGTCGGACTCGTGGGGCATCTGCTGATCCGCGGTGAGCGCGAACGGCTGGCCGTGCACCACGGCCGCGAGCTGTGCCGCGCCCAGGGGCAGCGCGGGCAGGTCCGGCAAGAGCGCGGCCATCGGCACGCGCCACTCGACGATCGCATCGGCGGGCGCCTGAACCAGGGCGGCGAGGTCGTGCGCCTGCCCCAGCGTGAAGTCGCCGCTGGCCGTGCGTCGCAGGCTGGAGAGGTGCGCAGGCACGCCGACGGCCTGGCCGAGGTCGCGCGCCAGGCTCCGCACGTAGTAGCCCGCGGAGACCTCGAGCGTCACGGTCGCCGTCTGCGTGGCCGCGTCCCACGTCTCGAGCCCGAGGGCGTAGGCGGTCACCGTCACGGGGGCCAGGGTCACGGTCTCGCCCCGCCGGGCCAGCGTGTAGGCGCGCTCGCCCTCGACCTTCTTGGCCGAATGGGCGGGTGGCACCTGCGGGTGCGTGCCGAGGAAGGCACCCAGGGCATCCGCGATCACCGCCGGCGTGAGGCCTGCCGTCGCCGACGCGGTGGCGATCACGCCGCCCGTGCGATCGCCCGTGTCGGTGGCCGTGCCGAACGTGATGCCCGCCACGTAGCGCTTGCGGGCACCGGTGAGGAACTGCGACAGCCGCGTCGCCTTGCCGATCACGACGGGCAGCACGCCGGTCGCGAAGGGGTCCAGCGTCCCGGTGTGGCCGACCTTCGTCCCTTTCGGCAGGCGGCGGCGGACCGCCGCGACGACGTCGTGCGACGTGAGGCCTTCGGGCTTGTCCACCACGAGGACCCCATCGAGGGGCGGGGTCATCGCACCGCGTCGCGCAGCAGGGGCAGGAGTGCGTCCTCCACGGCCGGCACGGCCTCGGTCGTGGTGAACCCGCTGGCGTTGGTGTGGCCGCCTCCGCCGAACCGTTGCGCCACGGCACGGACGTCCACGGCGCCCTTCGATCGCAGGCTCACGCGCGTGACGCCGTCCTCGTCGGATCGGAGGAGGCACACGGCGCGGATGTCCTGCGCGGTGAAGGGCATGTTGATCAGGCCCTCGGTCTCGTCCGGTTTCGAGCCGGCCCGCGCGTGCATGTCGGGCGTGAGCGTCAGCACCGCGATGCGCCCGTCGCCATCGAGACGCATGCCGTGCAGCAGTTCGCCGATCAGCCGTACGCGTCCGAGGCCGAAGCTGTCGTAGGCAATCTGGCCGATGCGGACCGGATCGGCGCCGGCGATCACGCAGCGCCGCGCGAGCTCGAAGCTGCGCGCCGAGATGTGCGAATGCCGGAAGCCGCCGGTGTCGGTCAGCAGCCCGAGATACAGATGGGTCGCGATGTCGGCCGACCAGGGCACGCCGAGGGCGTCGATGGCGTCGGCCACCATCTCGACGCAGGCCGCGGCGCTCTCGTCGAACCAGTTCACCGTGCCGTAGCCGGTGTTGCCGAGGTGATGGTCGATGTTGACGATGGTTGCGGCGGCGTCGAGCCCGCTGATGCCTGTCCGCGCCAGGGCGCCCGACTCCATCACGATGACCGTGGCGCCACTGGCATCGACCTCACGGACGACCTCGAGCGTGTCCATCGCCGGGAGGGCGGCAAACGAGGTGGGCGCCGCATCGGCCGTGAGCGCGCGCACGCGCCGACCCCGCGCCCGCAGGGCCAGGGCCATGGCCATCGTCGAGCCAATCGAGTCGCCGTCGGGACGGGTGTGTCCGCAGATCAGTGCGGGAGCATCGGCGAGCAGGGCATCGACGATCGCGGCGGGAACCGCGGCCGGCGCCTCACGCGTTGTCGTCATCGGTGGTGCCGGCGCGCTCGCGTGCCTCCCGCTCCGCGGCGATCTCGCGCAGCAGGGTCTCGACGCGTTCCTGCCGCTCGAGGTTCTCGTCGTAGTGGAAGCGGATCTCGGGGGACCGGCGCAGGTTCATGTCCTCGGCGAGCCGGCGCCGCACGAAGGGGGTGGCGCGATCGAGCGCACGCGCCGTCTTCCGTCGTTCGACGTCGTCGCCGACGAGCGTGTAGTAGACGTGGGCCAGGCCCATGTCGCTCGTCATCTTGACGTGCGTCACGGTAATCAGGCCGATGGCCGGATCCTTGACCTCGAAGGCCAGCAACTGGCTCACCTGGTCCTTGATCTGGTCGGCGATGCGCTCGGCGCGGGAACCGGAAGCCTGCATGGGGGGATTCTATGGAATGCCGCGATGCCGGGAATGCCGAAATAGGGAGGGACGGCTCGGAGAGCCGTCCCTCCCGCCGATCAGCCCGGAATCGTGACCGCGACTTCCTCGGTCGTGAAGACCTCGATGACGTCGCCGACCTTGATGTCGTTGAAGCGCTCGAACGTCATGCCGCACTCGAGGCCGCTCTTGACCTCCGAGACGTCGTCCTTGAAGCGGCGCAGAGAACTGAGCTTGCCCGTGTGGACCACGACGCCGTCGCGCAGCAGGCGGGCCTGTGCGTCTCCGGACCGGCGGACCAGGCCCTCGGTGACGAAGCAGCCTGCCACCGTGCCGGCCTTCGGCACGCGGAACACCTCGCGCACCTCGGCCATGCCGAGTCGGGTCTCCTTGATGGTGGGCGCCAGCATGCCCGCCATCGCGGCCCGAATCTCGTCGGTGACGTTGTAGATGATGGAGTGCAGGCGGATGTCCACCTTCTCGCGGTCGGCCACCGCTTCGGCGTTGCGGTCGGGCCGCACGTTGAAGCCGATGATGATGGCTTCCGAGGCGGTGGCCAGCAGCACGTCCGACTCGTTGATCGCGCCGACGCCCGAGCTGATCACGCGGACCTTGATGCGGTCGTCGCCCAGCTTCTGGAGCGAGTCGGCCAGCACCTCGGCCGAGCCCTGCACGTCGGCCTTGATGATGAGCGCGAGCTCCTTCACGTCGCCCTCGGCGATGTGCTTCTGGAGCGTCTCGAGCGTCATGCGGCCGCCCCTGGCGCCGAGCGTCTTCGCCTTGGCCTGCTCCTCGCGGAACAGCGCGATCTGCCGCGCCTTGGCCACGTCGTCCACGGCCTGGAAGGTGTCGCCGGGCGTGGGAACCCCACCGAGGCCGAGCACTTCCACCGGGGTGGACGGACCGGCTTCGCGCACGCTGCGCCCGCGGTCGTCCTGCAGGGCGCGCACCTTGCCGACGATCGTGCCGACCAGCACGGTGTCGCCGACGTGCAGCGTGCCGTCCTGCACCAGCACCGTGGCCACGGGGCCTCGACCGCGATCCAGCTTGCCTTCGAGCACGGTACCCGAGGCGTTGCGCGCGGCGTTGGCCTTGTGCTCGCCGATTTCGGTGACGAGCAGGATCATCTCGAGCAGGGTGTCGAGGTTCAGCTTGCCCTTGGCCGACACCGGCACCATCACCGTGTCGCCACCCCAGGCCTCGGCCAGGAGGCCGATTTCCGACAACTCGCGCATCACGCGCTCGGGGTTGGCGTCGGGCTTGTCGATCTTGTTGATGGCGACGATGATCGGCACCTTCGCCGCGCGCGCGTGATCGATCGCCTCACGCGTCTGCGGCATGACGCCGTCGTCGGCCGCGACGACGAGGACGACCACGTCGGTCACCTTCGCGCCGCGGGCTCGCATGGTGGTGAACGCCGCGTGACCGGGCGTGTCGAGGAACACGATCTTCCGACCGTTGAGCTCGACCGCATACGCGCCGATGTGCTGCGTGATGCCGCCAGCTTCGCGCTCGGCCACCCGCGTGGTGCGGATGCTGTCGAGCAGCGTCGTCTTGCCGTGGTCCACGTGGCCCATCACGGTCACGACCGGCGCCCGGGCCTCGAGGTCCTCAGGCTTGCTGACGCCCTCCTCGAACTCGACGATCTCTTCTTCGAACGAGCGCACCTCGACCTCCGCGCCGAACTGGCGCGCGAGCATCGTGGCCGTCTCGGCGTCGAGCGTGCTGTTGATCGTCATGCGGAGACCCTGCTCGAGGATCACCTTCATGACGTCCTTGACCTTCGCCTCGAGCTTGTCGGCCAGATCCTTGACCGTCATGCCCTCGGCGAGGGTGATGATGCGCGTGATGGGCGGCGGTGCCGCCGGCCCCTGTACGACCGGGGCCTCGATCCGCGATCGGCCCCTGCCGCCGCTGCGACCGCCGGGCCGCGGACGATGGCCGCCCGGAGCTCCTCCGGGCCGGTAGCCTCCAGGCTGGCCGGGACGCGGGAACTGTGCTGCCCCCGGGCGCTGGCCGGGCTGTCCGGGCTGGCCGGCCGGACCGCCGAGCGGACGACCGCCGGGGCCTACGACGCCGGGCGCTCGCCCGATGTTGGCGTAGGTCGGCTGATAGCTCGGCCGAGCTACCTGCGGCAGCGGCGAGCGGATCGGCTGTGAGGGCAACGGGCGTGGTCCGCCGGGCAGGGCCGCCCCGGGCGGGAGCGGGCGCGGGGCACTGCCCGGTCCCGACGCCGGACGCGGCGGGCCTGCCGGTCCCTGCTGCTGCGGCGGAGCGGGCGTACGACGCACGGGCGCGGGCGGGGCCGCGACGGGCGGGCGGGGACGCAATGGCGGCGCGCTGACGGGGCGGTTCGGATCCTCGACGCGCAGGCGCAGCGACGGAGGCACGACGCGCCCGGTCGCGGCCTGGCCTTCACCCGCGGCTTCGGCGCCAGCAGGCGCCTCCACGTCCGATGCGGGAGCGGCCGCCACCGCTTCGGCGGCCGGCGCCTCGGGCTCGCTCACCGCGGCGGCCGGTTCGGCCGTGACGGGCGTCGGGACCGCCGTCGCAGGCGTCGGCTCGGTCACGGCGGCGGGTGCCTCCGCCGGTGCGGCAGGCGGGGCCTCGACGACCGGGGGAGCCTCGGGCGCAGCCGGCGCTTCGGGTTCGCGGGCCTCGACCGATACGACCGGCACGTGCGGTTCCTCGGCGACGGGCGGGGCGCTCTCGGCGACCGGCGGCGCCTGTGCGGGCACGGGCGACGGCGCCGGAGCTGGAGCCCCCGGTGTGCGCAGGGCCTTGACGAGGCGCGGCGGCGGGAGTGGCGCAGCCTTCGGCGGCTCAGGCGCGGCCGGGGCCTTGCCGCCGGCTTTCTTGCCGGCTCCAGCGCGCTGTGCCGGACCCTCGACGAACATCTGCGCGGCCGGCGGGAGCGCGATGTTGCGCTTGCGCGCATGCCGCTCGACGAACTGCCGGGCCACCACCTCCTCGATGGTGCTCGAGGCCGAACGCACCTCGATGCCCGCCTCCGTCTTCAGGAGGTCCATCACCTCCTGGCTCGAGGCATTCAGCAGTTCCGCGACTTTGTAGATCCGGACAGTCGACAACGTGTCCCCTTCGTTCTAAGCCCTGTCTCCGGCCGACCCACGTGGTCCGGACCGGCCCCTGCACCAGCGGGCGTCGCACGACGCCCGCCAGCCCCTACTCCTGCCGTGCCGTTTCGGGCGCTTCGTCGGGCGCCTCGGCAGTGGCCTCGCCGGAGTCGTCGGCCGTTTCAGCCGGCGCTTCCGCATCGACTGGCTCGGTCGCACTCGCCGCCTCGGCGGGAGCCGACTCGGCGGGAGCCGACTCGGCCCCCATCTGCGGCTGGAACAGCGCATCCATGGCCGCCGCACCGGTGAGCGGCACGTCGGCGTGGCCCTCGGCCACCGCGTTCCAGTCGAAGCCGGCCAGCTGCGCCTCGACTTCCTTGCGCTTCTCTTCCTCGCTCTTGATGTCGATCTTCCAGCCCGTGAGCTTGGCCGCGAGGCGGACGTTCTGGCCCTTCTTGCCGATGGCCAGCGACAACTGCTTGTCCTCGACCACCACCTCCATCACCCGGTCCTGGTCGTCGAGGATCGTCACGCGCTGCACGCGCGCGGGGCTGATGGCGTTGGTCACGAACTCGACGGGATCCTCGGAGAACTCGACGATGTCGATCTTCTCGCCGCGCAGTTCGCGGATGATCGCCTGCACCCGCGTGCCCTTGATGCCGACGCACGCGCCCACGGGATCCACGTCGCGCTCGCGGCTGTAGACCGCGACCTTGGCCCGATCGCCCGCCTCGCGGACCGCGCCGCGAATCATCACGGTGCCGTCGTAGATCTCGGGCACCTCCTGCTCGAACATCTTCACGAGCAGCGCCGGATCGGTGCGCGACAGGATGACCTGCGGTCCCTTGAGGTTCTCGTTCACGCTCTTGATGACCGTGCGCACCCGATCGCCGATGGCGTAGTTCTCGGCGCGCGACTGTTCCTTGCGGGGCAGGCTCGCCTCGATGCGTCCGAGCTCGACGATGATGTCGCCCTGCTCGAAGCGCTTCACGGTGCCGGTCACCACCTCGCCCACGCGCGACGAGAACTCGTCGAACACGTTGCGCCGCTCGGCCTCGCGCACCTTCTGGAAGATGACCTGCTTGGCCGTCTGCGCCGCGATGCGCCCGAGCTTCTCCTTGCTCTTCGGGAACTCGATCTCGTCGTCGAGCTCGATGCCCGCCGCGTATTCCTCGCCGTACACGCGGTAGATGTCCTGTGCGTCGGCCAGCGAAATCTCGATGGCCGGGTTCTCGACGGTCTCGACGACCTTCTTGACCGCCAGCAGCTCCACGTCGCCCGTCTCGTAGTTGAGGCGCGCCTTCAGGTTCTCGCCGTCCTTGCCGTAGGACTTGCGCGAGGCCGTCAGCACGGCCTCTTCGATGGCCGTGATCACAATGGCCGGATCGATGCCGCGCTCCTTGGCGAGCGTCTCGATCGATTGCACGAGCGGGTTGGTACTCATCGCGTCTAGAACCCTTGACAACCCGAAACGTGGCCCGTGGCGACGTTTCGGGGCTGGCCAGTGGCCGTTGCGGGCCGAGGCCCCTTCCGTGGGCCGGAGGCCCGCTAGAACTCCACCTCGAGGCGGGCCCGGCTGATGTCGGCCAGCGGAATCCGCCGATCCTTGCGGCGGCCCACCTGCAGCACCACGGCCTCGTCCTCCACTCCGACGATACGGCCTTCGAAATGCGTCTGGCCGTCGACTCCCGCCGGCACCACCAGCTTCGCCAACCGTCCGGCGAAACGACGGTAGTCGTCGGCATGGCGCAGCGGCCGGTCGAGTCCGGGCGACGACACCTCGAGGGTGTAGGCGTGGTCGAGCACGTCCTCCACGTCGAGGATGGTGCTCAGGTCCGTGCTCACGCGCTGGCAGTCCTCGATGCCGATGGACTGCTCGGGCGTCTCCACGACCACCGCACCCTGGGCATCCCGCTGCAGCGGCCGGTCGATCACGACGCGCAGCACCCAGCCACTCGACTCCCGCCGAAGCTGGATGTCGAAGACGTCGAGCCCGCAGGATCCGGCGACCCGTTCGGCCGCCGTCCGGACGCGCGCCAGGCGCGTATCGGTTGTCACAGTCGACGAGACAGCGACCCCTGAAACACAAAGAGTGGGCAAAGCGGCCCACTCCGGAAGGGTAGCCTGAACTCCAATCGTGGACTGTACCACGGATTCCGGGCCGCGCGGAAGGCCCGGCTGGAGGGTTGCCGCGCCACTGCGCGGCCACGACAATTCCGCGATGCCGGGATGCCGCGAATGCCGGTAGGGACGGCCGTCCCGGCCGTCCGCCGTGGGGCGTGGGTCCGCGCCTGGCAGACCGCTCGGGAGAAGCGGTCCTACCGCGGCTCGAGTCCCGGCATTCCCGGCATTCCGGGCATTCGGCATCGCGGCATGGCTCGATCAGGCTCCGACCGGCCTGACGATGAGGTCGTAGCCGGCCGCATCGACGACTTCCGCCTCGACGAACGTGCCCGCGGGCAGTTCCGTCGGATCGCAGTCGGTGAAGAACACGACCGGATCGATCTCGGGTGCCTGGCCGGGCAGTCGGCCCTGCAGCACGAGGTCGTGCTCCTTCGACGGCCCGTCCACCACCACCCGTACCCGCTCCCCGATCCGCGCCTTCTGCCGCCGCGCGACGATGCGCTGCTGCGCCTGCATCACCCGCCGCTGGCGCTTCCGCTTGACGGCGTCGGGAACATCGTCGACCAGCGCGGCCGCCGCCGTGCCCTCCTCGTGCGAATAGGTGAACACGCCGACGTGGTCGAACTCGACGGCCTTCACGAAGGCGACCAGTTCGTCGACGTCTGCCTCGGTCTCTCCCGGAAATCCGACGACGAAGGTCGTCCGGAGAGTGACACTGGGCAGGGCCTCGCGCAGGCGGGAGAGCAGCGACTCGTAACTCTGGCGTGTGCCCGGGCGACGCATCCGACGGAGCATCGCGGGTGAGGCGTGCTGCAGCGGCAGGTCGATGTACCGCACCACCTTCCTGCACGCCGCCATGGCCTCGATCGTCTCGGCCGTGATCGTCGTGGGGTAGAGGTAGAGCAGGCGGATCCACTCGAGGCCCTCGATCGCATCCAGGGCTCGCAACAAACGCCCGAGGGCGCCTCGGTCCTGTCGGTCGCGGTCGATACCGTAGAAGGTCGTGTCCTGCGACACGAGCAGCAGTTCCTTCACCCCGCGCGCCGCGAGCGCGCGTGCCTCGGCCACCACGGAGGCCTCGTCTCGGCTGCGGTAGGCGCCGCGCAGCTTCGGGATGATGCAGAACGCGCAGTTGTAGTCGCAGCCCTCGGCGATCTTCACGTACGCGAAGTGCCCCGGTGTCGTGAGCCGCCGTGGCGTGGTCGCGTCGTAGAGGTAGGTCGGCAGCGGCGCATCCGCATCACGATGTCGCGCGCTCCTCGGCTGCGCCGACCCGTCGGCGCCGCGCGTGAACAACCCCACCGGCCGCACGGAGTCCCCGCCGGTGCCGGCCTCTGGTCCACCGGCGCCCATGGGTGAGCCCGGCCCGAGCGCGGCCACGATCTGGTCCACCTCGCCGGTGCCGAGCACGGCGTCGATCTCGGGGATCTGCTCGCGGAGTTCGTCGCGATACCGCTCGGCGAGGCACCCGGTCACGACCAGGCGCCTCGCGCGCCCGCCGGCCTTGTGCTGCGCCATCTCGAGGATGGTGTCGATCGACTCCTGCTTGGCCGAGTCGATGAACGCGCACGTGTTCACGACGAGCACGTCGGCCTCAGACGCGTCCGCGGTGATGGCGTGGCCGGCTTGCTCGGCCAGGCCGAGCATCACCTCGGAGTCGACGAGGTTCTTGGGACACCCGAGGGAAACGAGACCGATCTTCATTTGGCGCGACACTTCTGGAATTTCACAATTTCAGGAATCTCAAGAATTTCTGGGACACCGCCAACCCACGAGGCCTTGCGAGATGTGCAATTCTGAAATTCTGAAACTCTGAAATTCTGAAATTCTCTACGGGTACAACCGATAGAGCATGCGCGGATAGGGAATGGTCTCGCGCACGTGCTCGAGACCGCAGATCCACGACACCACGCGTTCGATGCCCATGCCGAAGCCCGCGTGGGGCACCGACCCGTAACGCCGCAGGTCGAGATACCACTCGAAGGCCTCCTGCGGCAGGTCGTGGTCCTTGATGCGCTGCACCAGCAGGTCGTAGTCGTCGATGCGCTGGCCGCCGCCGATGATCTCGCCGTAGCCCTCCGGGGCGAGCATGTCGACGCAGAGCGCCAGCTCGGGTCGCGCCGGATCGGGCTTCATGTAGAACGCCTTCACGGCGGCGGGGTAGCGGTGCACCAGCACCGGCCGGTCGAACTGCCCCGACAACACGGTTTCGTCGGTGCCGCCGAAATCGCCGCCCCACTCCACCGGCAGGCCGGCGCCCTTGAGCCGCTCGATGGCCTCGTCGTACGAGATGCGCGGGAACGGCGTCGTCACCGTCTCGAGCTTCGAGGTGTCGCGCTCCAGCTGGGCCAGTTCGGCACGCCGCGTGTCGAGCACGCGCGCGATGACCGAGGCGACCAGTTGCTCGGCCAGCTCCATCGTGTCGTCGAGGTCGGCGTAGGCGACCTCTGGTTCCACCATCCAGAATTCGGTCAGGTGGCGGCGCGTCTTGCTCTTCTCGGCGCGGAACGTCGGCCCGAAGCAGTACGTCTTGCCGAGGGCCATCGCGTTGGCCTCGTTGTACAGCTGCCCGCTCTGCGTGAGGAACGCCTTGGTGTCCTCGAAGTACTGCACGGGGAACAGCGTGGTCGTGCCCTCGCAGGCCGACGGCGTGAAGATCGGCGTGTCGGCGAGGATGAAGCCGCGGCTGTTGAAGAAGTCGCGTACCGCGTCGATCACCTCGTGCCGCACGCGCAGGATGGCCTGCTGCCGCTGCGACCGGATCCACAGGTGCCGGCGGTCCATCAGGTAGTCGACGCCGTGTTCCTTCGGCGTGATGGGGTAGTCGTGGGCCTCGGACACCACGGTGAAACCGGTGCCCGTCAGCTCGTATCCCCCCTTGGCGCGCGCGTCGGCCCGCACCACCCCGGTGACGACGAGCGCGGTCTCCTGCGAGAGGTGGTCGGCGCGGGCGAACAGCTCCTCGCCGATGTCGGCCTTCGACATCACCACCTGGATGAAGCCCGTCCCGTCGCGCACGATGAGGAAGTGAATCTTCCCGCTCGAGCGGCGGTTGTGCAGCCAGCCCCTGAGGGTGACTTCCTGGCCGTCGAACCGGGCGATGTCCTGGATGTAGGCAACGGGCGGCATCAGAACTCCACATTATGCTCGATGCCTGATGCTTGATGCCAGGGGGCCCAGGGGGGGCTCTGGGCGCGGGCCGGCTTCCGGCCCTCGATACCCGACCCCCGCTTCCCGATACCCGCTTCCCGCTCCCCGGTTCCTACTCTTCGCTGAACGCGAACCCCTCGTGGCCGAGCATGCTCTCCATGCGGGTGCGGGCGGCGGCGGCGCGACGCAGTGTGGCTGCGGGGCCGTCGGGCCCGGCGGCGAGTTCGAACATCAGCGTGTCGTCGTAGCCGACCTTCTGGAAGCCGATCAGCAACTCGGCCCAGTCGATCACGCCGGCAAACGGCAGCAGGTGGTCGTCCTTCCGGCCCCCGTTGTCGTGCAGATGCGTCGTCACGAGATAGCCGGCCACCGTTTCGAGAGCGTCCACCACGTCGCCCTGCAGGCGGGCGTGGCCGACGTCGAGGCAGATACCGAGGCCGTGCAGGTCCTCGTCTTCGATGAGCCCGACCAGGGCCCTCGCCGTGGACAGGGCATTCGGGATCACCTCGACGGCGATGCGCACAGCGTGCTGCTCGGCCACCGGCATGAGGGCGTCGAGCGTGCGCAACACGGCGTCGCGCTGGTTGTCACCGCTCGGGGGCGCGTACTCGTCGGGCACACCCAGGTGGAGCACCAGGTAACGGTACGGTGCGACGGCGGCCAGCTGCAGCGCGCGCGTGCATTCTGCGATGGTGCGTGCCCGGTGTGCGGCCTGGGCCGACGCGGTCGAGAAGGGCGGGCCCCACGTGGTGCCGTGCAGGAACTCGGTGATCGGTGCGTGCACGCTGTGGAGGCGCACTCCCGCGGCCGCACACCACCCCGCGAGGTCACGCCCCACCTGCTCGTCGTGGTAGTCCACGTGCGAGCGGGTGGCGAAGACCTCCAGGGCCGTGAACCCGTGAGCCGCCACCGCCTCGATCGCGGCGGGTCCGAGGCGCTCGGCGTGGAAGAGGTGCGACGAGAGACCGAAGTCCAACGGCGCGATTGTACCGAATGTCGTTCGGGCTAGCGCAGTTCGTCCAGGTGTGCCGCCAGCAGGTCGTGCAGCCGGCCGAAGGCCTTGTAGCGCAACAGGTTGGTCCGCACATGACGCAGCGTGCGCGGCATGTACTGGATGTACACCGGATTCTGCTTGGCCGTCGTCTGGTAGCCGAAGGTGCCGAGCGCCTTCAGGTTGCGCTGCAGCGACATCGCGTCGAACCGCTCGCGGAACTCCGCCTCGGCCTCGGGCCGGCCCGTGAGCGCGAGGAAGTAGGCGAGCAGCCAGTTCACCGTGGAGTCCGACAGGTCCACGTAGGAGTCGCGCAGCAGCGACGCCAGGTCGTACGTGTCGGGCCCGAGTCGCGCGTCCTGGTAGTCGATGAGGAAGAGTCGCTGCCGGTGCAGCATCAGGTTGCGGCTGTGGTAGTCGCGATGACAGAGCACGCGTGGTTCGGCGGCGAGACGCGACACCAGCAGGCGCAGCTCGGCGCGGATGGCCTCGACCGTCGCGTCGTCGAGCGCAACCCCGCGGTAGCCGAGCAGGTAGTGCTTCAGGAAGAAGTCCATCTCCCAGCCCAGCTTGGCCTCGTCGAAGGCCACGCCATAGGGGAGGTAGACGTCGGACGCGAGCTCGGCGCCGCGGCGCTGGAGGGTGGCGATGAGCCGGACGGCTTCCCGGTAGAGCTGTCCGTGCTCCTCGGTGCTCGAAAGGCCGAGATGCGCCTGGAGCGTGACGTCGCCGAGATCCTCGAGCAGCAGCAGGCCGAGGTCGGGCGCCTCGTCGAGAATCCCGGGCACCGGCACGGGCATGCGGTCCAGCAACCGCGTGACGTTGAGGAACGGCAGGCTCTCGTCGAAGGCCGTCGGATACGCGGCCAGCACGGTCGTCTGTCCATCAGGCGAGATGAGGCGGAAATACCGCCGATCGGACGCGTCTCCGGTGAGAGGCACGACCCGCACGCCACGCGCCCGTTGCCCCCGCCTCACCAGGTACTGCTCGACACGATCCTGAAACGAATCGACCACTCGGAGATCCCCTGCGCACCCGCGTCCCGCGACGCGCGCAGCATGGTAACAGGGCAGAGCAGTTCATCATTCAGAATTCAGGATGCAGGGGTTCCGGTACGCGTCCCCTTCATTGTGAATTCTGAATTCCGAATTGTTCAGATGACCGCGTCGCGCAACGACGCACCGGCCTGCAGTGCCGCATGGCCGGTGACCACGACGCGCTCGAGGACGCAGCCGGCCGGCACCTCGGCGCCGGGCCAGACGATGCAGGCCTGCAACGTGGCGTCGGCCGCCACGCGCGCGCCGGCGCCGATGACGTTGCCCGACGCGTCGGCCGCCTGCGCCAGGCACGTGCGGCGGTAGTCCTCGATCGTCCCCACATCGTCGAACCGGGCATCGAACACCACACCACGAACGGCGCCGGGCTGCGCGGCCATCAGGTGCGGGTACACGGCCAGCACGCTCTCGGCGGGTTCGTTGTCGGGCAGCGGCGCCAGCGCGTCGCGCTCCACGAACTGGATGCCCGGGAAGTGCACGCTCGGCACGGGGCTCGTCCTCGGTACGAAGCCGGTCACCACCCCCTCGATCGGCAGGACGGCGTCGGCGGCGCCCTGCCAGGTGTCGAGGGTCACGCCGCCGTAGCGGCCGGGTGCCGGATGGGGCATGAGGCCGAGCGTGACGAGCGCCCCCGAGGATTGATGGCGGTCCCAGAGAGCGCGGACGGGAAGGTCGCACAGCGTGTCGCCGTTGACGACCAGGAGCGTGTCGCCGTCCACCAGCGGCAGTGCATGACGGGGTCCACCGGCCGAGCCGAGGACACGTGGGTGTTCCCAGGAGTAGCGCACGCGGAGGCCGAACGACGAGCCGTCGCCGACCGCGCGCGTGATGCTCGCGGGCAGGTGATGCAGGTTGAGGATGGCCTCGGCGATGCCGGCCGCCGCGAGGCGCCTCAGGATGTGTCCGACCAGCGGCATGGTGCCGACGGGCATGGCCGGCTTGGCCCTGTACGCCGACAGGGGCCGGAGCCGTGTGCCGAGACCGGCGCACAACACGAGCGCGGGCGGGGGCCAGGCGCTCAAGCGGGAAACAGCATGTGCGGACCCAGCCCGCGGGCCACGCCGCGCGCCTGGTGCAGGCCGAAATACGAGGCCGTGATGTAGGTGTCGGGCCCGGCCCCGAGCGCGGTGGCCAGGGCGACGATGCGGTCCTCGGCGCCCTCGAGCTCGAGGAAGGTGCCGACGGGGGTCTCGTCAATCGCCACGACGCACGACGCGTCGCCGTACTCCTCGCGGAACTTCTGGTAGCGGAAGGCCACGCGGTAGCCGAGCGCCTCGAGGATGGCGCGCAGCACGACGGCGTCGCCCACGGTGGTCTCCATCTCGGGGCGGACCTTCATCGGACCCGGCTGGACCGGGCCCTTGAAGGTCACCACGGCGGCGTCGCCGTCCTGACGCAGCCGCAGGGCACACCCGCGTGCGCGCAGCGTGCCCTCCGGGGTGTCGTAGAGCGCGTCGTCTTGCAGACGACGCGGCCGGAGGGGAGGGAGGCCGAGCGCTCCAACGGCCACCCGCGCTGCCTCGGGCGAGTGGAACTCGAGCTTGATTTCCCGTTCAATCACGAGCCGTTCCTCGCCCCTCCGTCCTCGCCCCTACCTCCGTCCTCCCTCCTCCGTCCTCATTCCTTCCTGATGGCGAGGCCGAGTTCCTGGCCGCCGCGGAGGACGAGGATGCGGGCCAGCCGGCCGCTGGCAATCGCCTGCAGCTTGCGGCTCGCGTCGGAAGCACTGGTCACGGGCTGCCCATTCACCTGGGTGATCACGTCGAAGCGGCGCAGGCCACCCTGGGCCGCGGGGCTTCCCGGCTCGACGTCGGTCACCAGGGCGCCCGACGTGGTCCGCGGCAGCTCGAGACGACGCGCGATGTCGGGCGTGATGTCCTCGAGTCCGATGCCGAACCCGGCGGTCTCCTCGATGTCGCCCTCCTCTGTGGCCACCCCGGCCTCGGCTTCGAGGTCGAGTTCGCCGACCGTCACCGTGAGCGCCGTCGGCTTGCCGTCGCGCAGCACCTTGAGCGGCACGCTGGCGCCCGGCTTGGTGCGCGTCACCATGTCCACGAGCTGGTCGCGGTCCTTCACGGCCTTGCCGTTGAACTCGACGATCACGTCGAGCGGCCGGACGCCGGCCTTGCCGGCCGGGCCGTCGGGGTTGACGCTGGCGACCATGGCGCCCGCGCGGCTGGTGAGGCCGAGATCCTCGAAGGCCTCGGCATCCACCGGCTGGATGGACACGCCGATCATCCCGCGCGTGACCTTGCCGGTACGCAGCTGCGGCACGATCTCGCGCACCAGGTTGATGGGCACCGCAAAGCCGATCCCCATGTTGGAGGCCTGCCCACGGTCGCTGAGGATGGCGGTGTTGATGCCCACGACTTCACCGCGGACGTTGAGCAGCGGGCCCCCGGAGTTCCCCGGGTTGATGGCTGCGTCGGTCTGCAGCATGCTCACGCTGCGCTGCGGGGCCACCTGGAACGGGCGCCCGAGCGCACTGATCACCCCCACGGTGACCGTGTGGTTCATGTTGAACGGGTTGCCGATGGCGACCACCCAGTCACCCGGCTGCATCTGCTCCGAATCGCCGAACTTCACCTGCTGCAGCGAGGTGTCGGGCTTCTTCAGCAGCTGGATCAGCGCGCTGTCGGTCAGCGGATCGCGGCCCACGATCTTCGCCTCGAACTCGATGTCGCCGTCGAGGCCGAAGAACGCCACGTGAATCTTGTTGGCGTTCTCCACCACGTGGTTGTTGGTGAGGATCAGCCCTTCGGCCGCGTCGATGATGAAGCCGGTGCCGGCGCCCTGCGACTGCGGCTGGCGCTGCGGCCGGTTCGGGCGCCGCGGCGCCTGGTCGGGGAAGAACCGCCGCATGAAGTCCTCGCCCCCGAAGAACTCGGTGAGTTCCTCGGTGCGCGGCGTGGACTCGGTGCGGATGTTCACGACCGCCGGCGACACGTCACGGGCAATCGTCCGGAAGGTGGTGGCGTCGATCGTCCCCGAAATCGGCGCGCTGTTGGCGGGCGGCGCCGACACCATCGGCTGGGCCGTGGAGGTCGGTGCGAGGTCGAGCCGCGATGCCAGGACCATCCCGATGGCCACCGAGGCAATCGCCAGCAGCACGGCGTAGAAGAGCGTGGTCTTGCGAGTGGACATGCGTGTGTCTCCGGACGATCCTGCCTCGGCCCCTAGGCCCCCAGCGCGGCGATGGCCGCCTGGCGCGGGCCGCTCACCCGGGCCTCGGTGCCGATGATGACGACGTTGATCTCGGTGCGCACCCCGAACGTGGGGAAGTAGAGGCCCGGCTCCACCGTGAATCCAGACCCGGGCAGGAGCTGCCGCTCGTCCTGGGTCTCGTAATCGTCCAGGTGGGCGCCATTTCCATGGACGCTTTCGCCGAGGCTATGGCCGGTCCGGTGCAGGATCGCCTCACCGTAGCCGGTCTGCTGCAGCACGGCGCGAGCCGCACGATCCACCTCGCAGCCGCGCACCGGACGACCGGCGTCGAGACCCGCCTGCACCGTGCCCACGGCCTCGTCTCGCGCGCGGGCGATTGCCGCAAACGCCCTGGTCATCTCGTCGGGCACCGTCGTGCCCGTGTAGGCCATCCACGTGATGTCGGCAAAGACCGCCCCCGGGGTCGACTGCTTGCCCCACAGATCCAGAAGCACGAGTTGGTCGCGCTCGATGGGGCAATGTGACGAGGCGGTGGGCAGGTAGTGCGGGTTGCCGGCGCTGGCCATCACGGCGACGACGGGCGGATCCGCGCTCACGAGCCCCTCGTCGGCGAACCACCCGACCATCTGCTGCTGGAGGGCGTACTCGGTGGTCGGCGTGCCGGCGGCCACCTGCCGCAGCACGTCGAACGCGCGGTCCTTGATGCGATGCAGCGCGTCGGAGGCGGCCAGGTGCGTCGCGACCTGGGCCGGCGTCCAGACGGCCTCGAACTGCTGGATGAGGTCGCCCGACGACACGACCTCGACGCCCCGCTGGCGCACCGCCTCGATCGTGCCCGCGTCCACGCGCGACACGTAGGGGATGGCGCACCCGGGCGAGTACTCCATGGCCACCCGCCGCGCCCCCTGCAGGAGCCGGTCGAGGCCCTCGTCGAGCGACCGGCGCCCCGCGTACGTCTGCATGGCGCCGGGCAGGCCGTCGAGGTTGTGGCGCTCGATGGCGTGCACCAGCCCCCTGGGCTCGCCGGCGGCCGGGATGTAGTAGTACCACCGCCGCGTCGTCATCTTCGGCGCGTGCGTCAGGCCCACGAGCGACTGCGCCACGGGATTGGACCCGTGGAAGTCGTAGAGCAGCCAGCCATCCAGGCCCGCAGCCGCCAGGCTCGCCTGGACCGCGCCGATATCGAGAGGCATCGTCGGATTATACGGCGGCTCAGCCGCGCGTCCTGAGACTAGGACGCGCGCCGTCGTCTGGGCGTTCGCACGAATGGCGACGGCCACCGCGGGCGTCGAGGCGTCCTATAATGCCGTGTTGCCTATGCGAAACCTCGTCTCTTCCACGGTGGCGCTCGCGGTCCTGGCTGGTGGCGCGCTGGTGGCCCAGCAGGGCGGCAGCCCGCGGCCCGCGGCGCCTGCCCCCGCCCAGCCATCCCAGGCCAGGACCGACGGCGTCCAGCGCCCGACCTTCCGCGCGCAGATCGACTACGTCGAGGTCTCGGCCATCGTCACCGACGACGACGGCAACCTCGTGTCGGACCTGACCAAGGACGACTTCCAGGTCTTCGAGGACGGCAAGCCCCAGACGGTCACGGTCTTCACGCCGGTCCGCATTCCCTTCGAGCAGCCCGAGACCACGATGATCGACGGGCGACCGCTCCGGTTCGACGTCGCCACCAACCAGGGGGCCCGCGACGGTCGCGTGTACGTCATCGTGCTCGACGACTACCACATCGGGGCGCTCCGGTCGAACCAGGTCAAGGTCGCCGTCAAGCAGTTCATCGAGAAGCACGTGGCGGCCAACGATCAGGTCGCCGTCATCCACTCCAGCGGGCGCAGCAACGTGTCGCAGGAGTTCACGACCAACAAGGCGCTCATGCTGACGGCCGTGGACAAGCTGATCGGCATGAAGCTGCGGTCGGCGACGCTCGAGCGGCTCGACGACTACCGCCTCCGCGTGCAGCAACTCCAGCAGCAGAACTCCGGCGACAGCAGCAACCCCGATCAGCTCCGCGACCGCGCCCTCGACATGCTCGACCCCCAGCGCGCGTTCTGGGCGCGATCGACGATGGACACGCTGCGCAACGTGTCGCGGCTGCTCGACACGGTGAACGGCAGCCGCAAGTCGGTGCTGTTCTTCAGCGAGGGCATCGACTACGACATCACCGACGTGATGGGCGTCAACACGGGGGCGCGCTTCGCGAGCGACGTGCTCTTCGCGATGCGCGACGCGATTGGCGCCGCCACGCGCAGCAACGTCGCCTACTACACCATCGACCCGCGTGGCCTGGTCGGCGTGTCCGACGACGAGATGGACATGGACGCGCCGCCGCAGGACGTGACGCTCGGGCTCAATCCGTGGAACGTCCGCGACGAACAGCGCCTGGCCCAGATGAGCCTCATGTCGCTGGCCGAGGAGACCGGGGGCGCCTACTCGGTCAACAGCAACGACTTCTCCCGCATCTACGACCGCGTCGTGCGCGACAACAGCAACTACTACCTGCTCGGCTACTACCCGACCAACGAGCGCCGCGACGGCCGCGTCCGGCGCATCCAGGTGAAGGTCAACCGGCCGAACGTCAACGTCGTCGCGCGCAAGGCCTACATCGCACCCAAGGAGAAGGAAGACAGCCGGCGTGCGAACGAGCCGTCGGCGACCGGCACGTCGCCGGAGGTGCGCGACGCCCTGAATTCGGCGTTGCCGGCTCCCGGCCTCGACATCTCGGTGCACGCCGCGCCCTTCAAGGGCACCGGCAAGACCACGTCGGTGCTCGTGACGGTGCAGGTGGAGGGCAGCAAGCTGCCGTTCAAGCAGGCCGGCGAGACGTTCACCAACGCGCTCGAGATCTCGATGATGGCGATGAACGACGTCGGGAAGGTGCCCGACGGCGATCGCGCCAACCTCGAGCTGAAGCTGCGCAAGCAGACGCGCGACCTGATGGAACAGACGGGCATCCGGTCGATCACCACGCTCGACCTGCCGCCGGGCAAGTATCAGCTGCGCGTCGCCGCGCGCGAGGCCAACGACGGCCAGGTCGGCTCGGTGTTCACCGACCTGATCGTGCCCGCCTTCAACGAGCCACTGAGCATGAGCGGCATCCTCCTCTCGTCCAGCGGGGCCGGGCTCACGCCAACGCCTCGCATGGATGAGGAACTCAAGAAGCTGCTGCCGGTGCCACCCACCACGACGCGGGGCTTCGCCACGGTCGAGAGCCTGTTCGGCTACGTGGACGTCTACGACAGCCTCCAGCCGGCACACAGCGTGAACATCACGACGACGGTGACACGCGCCGACGGCACCACGGTGTTCAGCGCCGGCGAGGAACGCAAGTCGTCGGAGTTCGGCGGCGGCAAGGGTGGCTACGGCCACCAGTTCGAGGTGCCCCTCAAGGACTTCGCGCCGGGGCTCTACGTGCTGAAGGTGGAGGCCAGGCCGACGCTGTCGGGCAAGGCCCCGGTGTCGCGCGATCTCACGTTCGCGGTCTACGGCCCACCTGAGGAGGGGGCCGATGCGACCGGTCCGCGGATGGTCCCGATCGCCCACGGCCCGCTCAGCAACGGGGCCGCGGCTCGCGAGGCCGTCGTCCGCAGCCCAGAGGAGTGGACCAGCCTGTGGACGTCGCTGCCGACCAAGCAGAACGCGCCGTCGGTGGCGTTCGACCAGATGATGGTCGTGGGCGTGTTCCTCGGCAACAGGCCGACGAGCGGCTACCGGGTCGAGTTCACCGGCGTGCGGCGCGATGGCGACGCGCTCGTGGTCTCGTGGCGGGAGATCCCCCCCGCAGAGGGATCGTCGGTGACCGCCACGGTGACCACGCCGTTCGCCGTGGCCGGCGTCACCCGCCACAACGGGCCGGTGCGCTTCGAGAAGCAGTGAGTCCCGAGCCTCGCGCCCATCGCGGTGAGCCGGTGGCGAGGCCGGTGTCATGAGGCGTGACCCGCCCTCGTCGACCGGCCTCACCACGCGGCAGGGCGCGCTCGTCGCCTACGCAGCGGGCTGGATCACGGGTCTGGCCCTGCTCGTCCTCGAGAGCCGCGACCACGACATGCGGTGGCATGCGGCACAGTCGATCGTCGGCTTCGGGGCGCTCACGTTGATTGCCCTCGCGTGGCTCTCGCTCGCCGCCGTCGGGTTGCTGACGTCGCTCACCCTGTTCCGCGTCAGCCTCTGGGGCGTCCAGGTGGTCCTCGCGATCGGACTGGGGCTCTGGCTGTGGTCGCTGATCCAGGCGGCTCGCGGTCGCGGGCCTCGGTGGCCGTTCATCGGCCCACGCGTCGACCGCCTCGCTCGGGGCTGACCACACCACAGTTCAACATTCAGAGTTCACAATGAAGGGCAGGGTCGGGGGGCAGTTCCGCAGCCCAGCTTGCAGGGTCGTTCGAGGTGTGTCAGCCTGCCTCACAGCCTGAACACCACGAAAGGGACCGTGTGCGCGACTCCGTTGTCGGCATCCTGATCGGCTTGTTCGTCCTGACTGCGGCTGGAGACGCTCAGCAACCTGCGTCGACGCCATCGCAGCCGACGTTCCGCACGGGCACCACCCTCGTCGAGGTGTCGGCCATCGTCACGGCCGACGGCCGGCCTGTGGCGGACCTGAGGCCCGACGAGGTGACGCTGCTCGACAACGGGCAGCCGCAGCCACTCACGACGTTCGAGTTCGTCGATCTCGGTGATGGCGCCCGCCCCGACCAGCGGCGAGACTTCGTGCTGCTGATCGACGACCTGCACCTCGCCGCGAAGCACATCCCGCAGGCCAGGGCCGTGGGACGCGTGGTGATCGACGCGCTCGGCCCGCACGACCGGATTGCCGTCCTCACCACCGCGCGTGACGACCAGCGCCTCGAGTTCAGCACCGACCGTCAGGCTGCGGCGGCGGCGGTGGCGCGCGTGCAGGCGTTCGGTTCGCCGAACGTCCCCTTCGAGATGGAGCATCGAGCGCGTGCCGCGATGGCGGTGCTGCGGGCCGTGGCCGCGGGTGTCCGGGGCGACGCGGCCGAACGGCGCTCCATCGTGCTCGTGAGCGAAGGCCACGCGCTGCCGTTCGAGGAACCCCGGCTCGACGACTACCGCCTCGCCTGGTACGAGTACCTCGCGGTGCTGCGGGAGGCGGCCTTGTCCAACGTCGCCATCTACGCCATCGACCCGCGCGGACTCCGCGTGATCGGACCGGGAGCCGACATGGCGTCGAGGCAGGTCGTGGACGTGCCGACCAGCGGAATCACCTCCGGCTACGCGCGCGACGTCGTGCCCGCCACGTCCTATGCGGGACTGGTCAGCGGAGCACAGGTGCTCGCGCCGTATTTCGGCAGTCTCGGCACGCTGTCGCTCAACACCGGGGGCCTGCTGACGACGGCCCGCAACGACCTGGCCGCCGACGTGCCGCGCATGTTGCAGGACAGTCGGCGCTACTACCGGCTGGCGTACGTGCAGCCCGACCCGCTGCCGGGCAAGCGCCAGCCGACGTCGCGTCGCATCGAGGTGAAGGTGTCGCGCCCCGGCGTCGAGGTGCGCGCCCGGCAGCGCTACGCACCAGAGCCATTCAACGTTCAGAATTCACAGTGAAGGTCGCGGTGACGCTGCGACTTGCCCTTCATCTTGAATCCTGAATGTTGAACTGCTCTTACAGTTCTCCGTTCCACTCCTCGGGGTCGGCCTGCGTGGCGCGGATGATCTCCAGGTGCCACTTGCCGCCGCCCCAGGGCTCGATCACCTCGGCGACGACGACGTCCACCAGGACCTCGTTGAACGTGCGGGTCTCCGGGTCGCCTTCGAGGTGATAGGCCGGCTCTTCCCAGCCGAATGTGGGGTACAGCACGAGCGTCAGGAACAGGTCGTAGCCATCGTCCACCACGATGAGCTGACCGCACGGCCGCTTCAGCGTCGAGTGGTAGATGAGGTACTTCTCGGCGCTGTGCGCGCGGATGTAGCGCTTGAGGGCGAACTCGCGCGCGACGATCTCCTCGACGGCGATCTTCTTGTCCCAGCAGTCGCGGCAGTACTTCTCCTCGCCGCGGGGCTCGGAGACCTCCTTCGCGTTGCAGAGGGCGCACCGCACGTTGGAGACGGAACGACGAGGCATAGCAGGACATTGTACCGCGGGGAAATGCCGCGAAGTCCTGAACTGGGCGGACGGCTCGGCGAGCCGCCCCTACCAGCCCCCATGTGAGAGACGGACGTTCGCGTACCGACCTTGGGGGCCGGTAGGGACGGCCGGCCCGGCCGTCCGTCAGGCGCGGGTCGATCGCGGGGGTGATGTGCTGCGGGTGACGGACGGCTCCACCTCCGCCAAGGCGTCGGCGGACACGTGCGGCGGGTGACGGACGGCTCGGCGAGCCGTCCCTACCAGCCCCGGTACCCGGTACCCGGTTACCGGCCCACGGTACTGGCCTCGTACGCCGGCAGGTACATCCGCTCGACGTACTCCTTCAGCATCCGCCGCGTGCAGAACTTCGGGGCGACCGTGCGAATCGACTGCTTCACCATCTGCACCCAGCGGCGCGGCAGGTCGTGCTCGTCGCGGTCGTAGAACGTCGGCACGATTTCGTGCTCGAGCAGGCGGTAGAGCGCTTCCGCGTCGGCGGCGTCCTGCGCGGCGAGATCGCCGTGCTCGACGCCCGGGTCGATGAGCCAGCCGTTGCCGCCCATGAAGCCCTCGGGCCACCAGCCGTCGCCGATGCTCACGTTGAGCACGCCGTTGGCCGCCGCCTTCATGCCGCTCGTCCCGCTCGCCTCGAGCGGCTTGCGCGGGTTGTTGAGCCACACGTCGCAGCCCTGCACGAGGTAGTGCGCGACGTGCAGGTCGTAGTCCTCGACGAACGCGATGCGCCCGCCGAACCGCGGATCGAGCGCCCGGCGATAGATCCCCTGCAGGGCGTGCTTGCCACCCTCGTCGGCCGGGTGGGCCTTGCCGGCGAAGACGATCTGCACGGGCCGCTTCGGGTCGTTGAGCAGCCGCGCCAGGCGGTCCGGATCCGAGAAGATGAGGTCGGGCCGCTTGTAGGCCGTCATGCGCCGCGCAAAGCCGATCGTCAGCGCGTGCTGGCCGAGCAGCGTGCCACCTGCCAGGACGCGGGCGGGCGGCACGTTCTCGCGCACCCAGCGCTCGCGAACCCGTTCGCGGACGAAGTGGTACATGAAGCTGCGCATCTTCTCGCGCGTCGCCCACAGCACCTCGTCGGGGATGCCGAGCACCGCCTCCCAGATGTCGGGGTCGTCGTGCCGGGCGCGCCAGTCGGCGGGCAGGTAGTCGTCGAGTGTGCGACTCAGTTCGAGCGACAACCAGTTGGTCAGGTGCACGCCGTTGGTCACGGCCTTGACCGGCTCGTCCTGGGGCGGCAGTTCCTGGATCAGCGGCGCCCACATCTCGCGGGTGACCTCGCCGTGCAACTGGCTGACGGCGTTCACACCCGCAGCGCTGCGCATCGCCAGCGCCGTCATGTTGAACAGCGTGCCGCTGCCGTTGTCGTAGCGCCCGAGTGCGAGGAAGTCCTCGCGATGGTCACCGAGCCCGCCCCAGCAGCCGGCCAGGTGCGTTTCGACCATGTGGAACGGGAAGGCGTCGTGCCCCGCGGGCACGGGCGTGTGCGTCGTGAACACCGTGGTGCGACGGACCTCGTCGTGGGCGTCGGCGAACGAATAGCCCTGCTCGAGCAGTTCACGCACGCGCTGGAGGACGACGAAGGCGGCGTGACCCTCGTTCAGGTGCCACACGGCCGGCGTGTACCCGAGGGCGCGCAGCACGCGCACGCCACCCACGCCGAGGATGATCTCCTGCTGCACGCGGGTCTCCCGGTCGCCACCGTACAGGCGGGCCGAGAGCTCGCGGTCCCAGGGGGCGTTCTCGGGGAGGTTGGTGTCCATCAGGTAGAGGGCGGCGCCCCCGAGCTTGACCTGCCAGACCGACACCAGCACCGTGCGGTTGCCGAGCGGCACCGCGATCACGAGTTCCTGCCCGTCGGCCCCCCGCGCCCGCTGCGTGGCAGCGTTCTCCCAGTTGATCTGCTCGTAGATCTCCTGCTGCCAGCCGTCCGCGGTGACGCTCTGGTGGAAGTAGCCCTGCGGGTACATGAAGCCCACGCCCACGAACGGCAGTCCGAGGTCCGAGGCTTCCTTGCAGTGATCGCCCGCGAGCACCCCCAGGCCGCCCGCATAGATGGGCAGCGACTGGTGCAGGGCGAACTCGGCCGAGAAATAGGCGATCGGCCGGTCGCGCCCGATGGTCGTCCGGTGCGCCCACCACGTGTGCTCGCCGGTGCGCGCCTCCCGCAGTTGCCGCATCGCGTCGTCGTACAACGCGAGGAATGCCGGGTCGGCCGACGCCTCCGCCAGCCGCTCGGGGCTGACCAGGCGCAGCATGCGCACCGGGTTGTGCGCAGTCAGCCGCCAGACCTTGTAGTCCAGGCGACGGAAGACCTCACGCGCATCCCGATGCCACACCCACCACAGGTCGGTGGCGAGGTCGTGCAGGCCGGCGATGCGTTCGGGCAGGACAGGGGACTCGGACATGGTTCCTTTGGTTCGTCGAACGGCAAGGCCGGGCGGGTACCCGGCCGATAGACCAGCTATCGTACACTCTGGCGCATGCCAACCCGCCTGAACCGCCGTGCGTTCGTCCGTCGCGGCGCCGCTGCGGCCGGCCTGGGGCTCGCCACCCGGGCCCACGGGGCCCCGGCCATCCGCCAGGCCCGTCCACGACCGGTCGTGGTGGCCTCGGCCAACGGCCACCGGTACACGCACGACGGCACCGAGACCTGCGTGGTGCGGGCCTTCCGGCTGATGACCGGCGGCACCGACGTGCTCGAGGCCCTCGTCGCGGGTGTCAACATCGTCGAGCTCGATCCGAAGGACACGAGTGTCGGCTACGGCGGCCTGCCCAATGCCGACGGTGTCGTCCAGCTCGACTCGTGCTGCATGCACGGGCCGAAGAAGCGGGCGGGTGGGGTGGCGGGCCTCGAGGGCGTGCGAACGCCGTCGAAGGTGGCCCATGCCGTGATGCAGCACACCGATCACCACCTGCTGGTGGGGGCGGGCGCCCAGCGGTTCGCGAAGCAGATGGGCTTCCAGGTCGAAGACGATCTCAACACCGAGACGTCGCGACGCCTGTGGCTCGAGTGGAAGCGCCGGATCGACCCGGAGCACTTCCTCGATCCCGACAAGCGGGCGCAGGTCGGCTTCGACGCCGGCTGGTCGATGGTGCGCGACGGCCTGATCGATCCGGAACACTACTTCGGCACGATCAACTGCAACGGCGTGAACGCGAAGGGCGAGGTCTGCGGCGTGACGACGACGAGCGGCCTGGCGTGGAAGATCCCGGGACGTGTCGGGGATTCGCCGATTCTGGGCGCCGGGCTCTACGTGGATGGCGAGATCGGCGCCGCCGGATCGACCGGGCGCGGCGAGGCGAACCTCTACGGCCTGTGCTCCTTCCTCATCGTCGAGCAGCTGCGCCAGGGCAAGGCGCCCAAGGACGCCGGCCTCGAGGCCCTGCGCCGCGTGAAGGCCAACACGATCGAGAAGCGATTGCTCGACGCCCGCGGGAACCCGCGGTTCGGCCTCAACTTCTACGTCGTCAACAAGGCGGGCGAGGTCGCCGGCGTGTCGATGTACGAGAGCGAGTATGCGGTCTGCACCGAGAACGGTCCGGAGATTCGCAAGACCGAACCGCTGATTGCCGGCAAGGCGCCTGAGTGACGGCATAGCGCAGGACGCAGAACGCATGATGCGGGGCGGCGCGTCCCGCGGTACACCGATTGGTCCAGTCATGGCGCGACTCGAGGGACGCATCACCCTGGTCACCGGCGCGGCGCGCGGCATCGGGCGCGCCGTGGTCGAGCGCTTCCATGCCGAAGGCGCCCGCGTCCTCGTCACCGACATCAACGACGTGGACGGCCAGCGGGTCGCCCGTGCGCTCGGCGACCGCGCCGAGTACCTGCATCTCGACGTGAGCCGCGAGGACGAGTGGGAGGCCGTGGCCGCCCACGTGGCCGACACGTACGGCAGCCTCGACGTCCTCGTGAACAACGCCGCCATCACCGGTCTGCTCGAGCGCGGGCCGCACGACCCGGAGCACTTCCACCTGGCGTCCTGGCGGCACGTCCACGCCGTGAACCTCGATGGCGTCGCGCTCGGCTGCAAGTGCGCCATCCGGCTCATGAAGCGGTTGGGCGGGTCGATCGTGAACATCTCGTCGCGGAGCGGCATGGTGGGCATTCCCGGCGCGTCGGCGTATGCGTCGAGCAAGGCGGCCGTGCGCAATCACACCAAGAGCGTCGCCCTCTACTGCGCCGAGCGCGGATACGGGATCCGGTGCAATTCCGTCCACCCCGGGGCGATCCTCACGCCGATGTGGGACGTGCTGCTCGGCGAGGGGCCGGCCCGCGACGCCGCCATTGCGGCCCTGGCGCGCGAGGTCCCGCTCGGCCGCATGGGGCGCCCCGAAGACGTGGCGCATGCCGTGCTGTATCTCGCGTCCGACGAGGCGTCGTACGTCACGGGCATCGAACTGCACGTGGATGGCGGCATCCTGGCGGGCGCCACCGCGCAGCCGGCGCCATCTGCCGAACCCGACTGGGAGAATGGCCGATGATCGAGGGGATGCGCGCGCTCGTGTGGAGCACGGCGCTCGTCGTGGCGGTGGCAGGCGCCCGGTCCGCATCGGCGCAGGCCACGGCGATCCCGGCCGCCGAGGGCCGCGTGACGACGCTCTCGCGGGCATTTCCGGAGATCGACGCGCTCTTCACGCAGTACGCGCGCGAGGCGCACGTGCCGGGCATGGCCTGGGGCATCGTGGTGGATGGCGTGCTGGTGCACGCCGCGACACACGGCGTGCAGGATGTGACCACCGGAACCCCCGTCACGACCGACACCGTGTTCCGCATCGCGTCGATGACCAAGAGCTTCACGGCGGTCGCGATACTCGCGCTCCGCGACGACGGCAAGCTCGCGCTCGACGACCTGGCCGAGACGTACGTCCCCGAACTGAAGGCGCTCGCCTACCCGACGTCGGACTCGCCGCGCCTGACGATTCGCCACCTGCTCACCCACGCCACGGGCTTCCCCGAGGACAACCCGTGGGGTGACCAGCAGCTCGCGCTCACCGACGACGAGATGACGGCGTTACTGCGGCAGGGCATCCCGTTCTCCAACCCGCCGGGCGTGGCGTACGAGTACTCCAACTACGGCTTCGCCCTGCTCGGTCGTATCGTCTCGCGCGCGTCGGGGATGCCGTATCGCGACTACCTGCGGTCGCGCGTGCTGCAGCCGCTCGGCCTCTCGGCCACCACCCTCGATGCGCCCGCCGTGCCCCGCGATCGTGTCGCCCACGGGTATCGCTGGGAGGACGACCGCTGGAAGGAGGAGCCGCCGCTCCCCGACGGCGCCTTCGGGGCCATGGGCGGCATGCTGACGTCGCTCGAGGATCTCGCCCGCTACGTCGCCTGGATGACCGACGCCTGGCCCCCGCGCGATGGACCCGACATCGGACCGCTGCGTCGGGCCTCGCGTCGGGAGATGCAGCAGGTGTGGCGCACGGCGCCCGCGTCGGTTCGTCGAAGCGCAGACGGTGCGCTCCTGCTCAACGCCGGCGGCTACGGGTACGGGCTGCGTGTCTCGCAGACCTGCGAGTTCGGCCACGTGGTGGCGCACTCGGGAGGGCTCCCGGGGTTCGGGTCGCAGATGCGATGGCTCCCCGACTACGGCATCGGCCTGGTGGCCATGGGCTCGCTCACCTACACCAACTGGGGGCCACGGTTCGATCAGGCGCTGGCACTCCTCGCCCGCACCGGCGCGCTGCAGCGCCGCATGCCCGCGCCGTCGGCCGCGTTGACGACGATGCGCGCCGACGTGACGCGCCTGATCCAGCAGTGGGACGATGGCCTGGCCGACAGTCTTGCGGCCAACAACCTCTTCCTCGACCGTTCGCGCGACCGCAGGCGAGCCGAGATCGAGGCGATTCGGGCCCGGCACGGGCAGTGCCGCGCCGATGGACCGTTCGTGGTCGAGAACGCGCTGCGAGGCGAGTGGGTGATGCCCTGCGAGCGGGGCGCGATTCGCGTGGCGATCACCCTGGCGCCGATCGTGCCGCCGAAGGTGCAGTTCCTGTCGGTGCGGTCGGCCGAGACCGCTGATGCGCCAGTGTCCGCACCGGCGTGCCAGCCCTGAGTCGCGGCGGGACAGACGGCTTGAGCGGACGGCCGGGACGGCCGTCCCTACCCCAACGGTAGGGACGGCTCTCCCCCTCGACTTCGCTCGGGGCAAGCGAGCCGTCCGCCGACGCGGGGCAGTCAGCTGAGCGGACGGCCGGGACGGCCGTCCCTACCACCACGTTCGGGACCGACGGCCGGGACGGCCGCCGCTACCGTTGCTGGACGTCGAGGGTGATGGCCGTCACCAGTTGGTCGTCGCACAGCACGTCGAAGACGTAGGTGCCGATCTCGGGCAGTTCGAGCTCGAGCGGCATGTTCAACGTGACGGCGGGGCGGTCGTCGCTGAACACCACGACCTTGTCGGCGGAGAGGCCTTCGCTGCCGGAAGGAAACCAGCCGCGCAGGGTGATGCGGCGGGGGCCACGCACGCTGCCGGCTCGCAGCGCAATCACGGCACGGACGTTCAGGACGAGGGGGGGCGTGTCTGGATCAGCGGGGTCGTCGACTGCGAGCCCGTCCACGATGCCGATGAGGTCGGCGGAGCCGTCGGGCTGCAAGTCGATGCGCTGGCACAGGACGGCCAGCGCCACGTACGGACCACCTGCCACGCTCATGCGGGCGAGTGTAGCAGGCAGCCGGTCGGGGTCAGGAGGCGAGATGGAGCGCGGCGTCGCCGTGCAATGTGGCAGAACGCCACCCGCGGCGGAGCAGTCCTTCGCACCAGCCTGCAGCCGTGGCTTCCAGGGCCTCGGCTTCCTCGAAGACGCGGGTCATGATGGGCTTGCCGTTGACGAGGTAGCGGAGTTCCGTACCAAACGGATGAGGACTCACCTCACACCGGACGAACTGTCCAGCCCGGACGAGCTTCCACAGGACGCGGCGGCGATGAGGGAACATGCGCATCAGTCGTCTCCTCTGGGCAGCGGGCAAACAGGTGCCGCCAGACGAACCCTTGAAAAGGCAAGAGCCATGCCTGACCGTGCAGGTGGACAGGTCGAGTGTTGTCGCCGCGTTCACGACCGTCGCGCGTGCGGACTGTCATGAAACAAGACGCCAAAAGGTGTCAGTTGGTTGTGTGAAGCTCAGCTATTGGAGCGCTGCTCGACGAACGCGAGCAGAGGTTGGTGCGGAAGGAGGGACTTGAACCCTCACCGAGTTGCCCCGACAGGTTCCTGAGACCTGCGCGTCTGCCAATTCCGCCACTTCCGCAAAGAGGGCGTGTGACCGGGCCGGTCACAGACGAGGGAGTATACCGCAGCTTCATCGGCAGCGGAAGGGGGCGCCGGAAGCGGATGCTATCCTCCTTGACACGACAGGCAATCATCGGCGCCCGGCAGCGACGGGTGTCGGTCCTCCAAAGGAACGAGTGTGGCTGTTCGACGAGGCGTGTGGGTAGTCGTGGTGCTGCTGGTCTGTGCGGTGCTGGTCTCGGCCGCGCTCGTGGCGTTCTCGTGGGTGGCGTTCCGACAGCCGCCAGGCATCCCGTCCAAGGGGGTGCTGGTCGTCAAGCTGCAGGGCGACATCGAGGAGCTCTCCACCAACCCCTTCGATCAGGTCATCCACGAGCCCGTCACGGTGCGGTCGCTCACCGAGGCGCTCCGGGCCGCCCGCACCGATCCCCGCATCACCGGCGTGTTGCTGCGCCCGATTCAGGCGCCGTCGCTCTGGGGCAAGGTGCAGGAACTGCGGGAGGCCCTCGTCGACTTCCGCGCGTCGGGCAAGCCGCTCGTCGCGATGCTCGAAACGGCCGGCGACCGCGAGTACGTGCTCGCCTCGGCGGCCTCGCGGATCGTCCTCGTGCCGCCCGGACAGCTCAACCTCATGGGCCTGGCCAGCTACCAGGTGTTCCTCCGCGGCACCTTCGACAAGATCGGGACGCAACCCGACCTGCTGCACATCGGTGACTACAAGACGGCCGTCAACACGTTTACCGAGAAGGGCTTCACACCTGCGCACCGCGAGATGACCGAGTCGCTCAACCACGACGCCTTCGAGCACCTGCTCGGCGTGGTGGCCAGCGCGCGCAAGAAGACGGCCGCCGACGTTCGCGCCCTCATCGACCAGGGGCCGATGCTGCCAGACGCCGCCCTCGAACAGGGGCTCGTGGACGATGTGGCGTACTACGACGAGATCGGGAAGACCAGCGGCCTGGGCGACCGGTTCGATGAGATTCCCCTCGAGCGCTACCTGACGGTTGCCCCCGCCACGCGCGCCGGCCTCAACGCGCCGAAGGTCGCCGTGCTCTACGCCGTCGGCACCATCGTCACGGGCTCGGGTGGCACCGGGCCGACCGGCACCGAGGTCGGATCCGACAAGCTCACCGCGCACATCCGCCAGATCCGCAACGACGACAGCATCAAGGCCGTGGTGCTGCGGGTGGACAGCCCGGGTGGCTCGACCGTCGCCTCCGACGTGATCTGGCGTGAGTTGATGCTGCTCCGCGCGCGCAAGCCGCTGGTCGTCTCGATGTCGGACCTCGCGGCCTCGGGGGGGTACTACATCTCGATGCCCGGCCACGTGATCGTCGCCCAGCCGGGCACGCTCACCGGCTCCATCGGCATCTTCTCGGGCAAGTTCGTCGTCGGCGGCACCTACAACAAGCTCGGGATGACCATCGAGTCGGTGAGCGAGGGCAAGTTCGCGCAGATGTTCTCGGGAGCCCGCCCGTTCACGCCCGAGGAGCGCGCCAAGATCGAGGAGCAGATGCAGGCCTTCTACGACCAGTTCGTCGAGAAGGTGGCCGAGTCGCGCGCCTCGACGCCCGAGAAGATCGACGCGGTGGCGCAGGGGCGGGTGTGGACGGGGCGCCAGGCTCGTGAGATCGGGCTGGTCGACGAACTCGGCGGCTTGCCGCGCGCGCTCGCGATCGCGCAGCAGCGCGCCGGAATCGGGAAGGACACGGCGGTCCAGGTGGTGGTCTACCCGCCGAAGCCGACCCTGTTCGAGGCGCTGTCGGAGACGTTCGGGGGGAGCGAGGAGATGCGCGCGTCGCTGGCCGGTGCGTTGCTCAGCCCGCAGGAGCGCGAGACCCTGGCCGCCGTCCGCCGGCCGATGCGCCTGCTCGGCCGGGGCGAGTCGCTCGCGTTACTGCCGTGGGTGTTCGCGAGACAGTGACAGGACTGAGGACCTCGCGAGGACTGAGGACTGAGGAGAGAGGACTGAGGTAGGAGCGAGGGGCGACGAATGCCCCCCGGTACCCGGCCCCCGGCCCCCGGTCCCCGGCTCCCTAGGTGGTCAACCGCTGGAGCACGGCCTGGTCGACCGTGATGCCCATGGCCTGCTTGGCCTTCGACATGTAGCTGGCGAAGAACTGTGAGCGGCGCTGGGCGGCGAGTTCGCGCTTGAGCGCGTCGCGGTTCTTCGACAGCTCGTCGGCCGAGACCGTTGTCCGGTTCGCCACGCGCACGATCACGGCGCCATTCGGGGTCGTGATTGGATCGCTCACGCTGCCCACCGGCAGCGAGAACGCCACCTGATCCACGGCCGGGCTCGGGCCCACCTCCGGCACGGCTGCGCCACGGGCGAGGTCCTCACCGGTACGAAGCGTGAGGCCTGCGGCCTTCACGGCCGCCGCGAAGTTGCCCGCGTTCTTCAGTGTTGCGGCCACCGACTGGGCCTGGGCCCGCGCCATGTCCTGCGCCTTCTTCCGCTTCAGATCGGTGGTGGCCCGCTCCTTCACCTCGGCCAGCGCCGGCACGCGTGCGGCCTCACTGCCGGTCACCGTGAGGAACACCACGCCGGTGCCCGTCTGCAGCGGGCCGCTGACCTTGCCCTGCTCGAGCGTGAACGCCTGCTCGGAGACCTCGGGCGACGCGCCGAGGCCCGGAATCGGCTCCGTGCGCGTGAACAGTGCCGACTCCTGCACCTGCAGCCCCCGACTGGCGGCCGCCTTGTCGAGGTCGGCCGGTGTCTTCAGCTCGGCCGCAATTGCCGTTGCCAGGTCACGCACGCGCGTCTGCGCCCGCTCGAAGCGGAGCTGCTCGGTGATCTGCGGACGCACGGCGTCGAGCGGCTGCACCTCGGCGGCCTTCTTGTCGGTCACGCGGATGATGTGGAAGCCGTACTGCGTGCGCACGAGGTCGCTCGTCTGGCCGACGGGCAGCGAGAACGCCACGGCCTCGAACTCGGGCACCATCCGGCCCTTGCCGAAGAAGTCGAGGTCGCCGCCGCGGGCGGCGCTGGCCGGATCCTGCGAATTGGCCTTCGCCAGGGCTTCGAAATCGGCGCCGGCCTTGACCTGCGCCAGGATCCCCTCGGCCTTCTTGCGCACCTCGGCCTCGTTGGTGGCGTCGGCGTTGAGCAGGATGTGGCTCGCGCGCACCTGCTCGGTCTGCGTGTACTGGTCGATGTTCTGCCGATAGGCGCGCTGGATGTCCTGCTCGGGCACCGTGATGTTGGCCCGGATGGCCTGGACGTCGAGCAGCAGGTAGCGCACCTTGCGCCGCTCGCCGATCCGGTACGTCTCCTTGCTCTGCTCGAAGTACGCGGCGACGTCGGCGTCGGTGACCTGGACCTTGTCGAGGTACGACACGGTCGGGAACGACGCCAGCTCGAGCGTGACCTTCTCGTTGCGCTTGCGGTACTCGGCGTCGGCCTCGGCGTCCGACACGCTGATCCACTCGGTGAGCGTCGCGCGCATCTTGTCGAGGACGACGCTGTTACGGATCTCCTCTTCGAACTGCGCGGCCGTGATGGGCGGACGCTGCAGGCGCAGCAACTGGCGGTACCGCTGCTCGCCGATGAACTGCCCGTTCTCCTGGAAGGCCGGGATGCCCATGATGCGGTCGCGCACTTCGGCGTCGGTGGCGGTGATGCCCAGCCGCTGGGCCTCGGCCAGCACGGCCTGCTGGTCGATCAGCTGCTGCAGCACCTGCCGGTCGAGCCCGAGCTGGCGCAGCATGGCGTCGCTCATGTTCCCGCCGTAGGCGCTGCGGAACTGGTTCATCTGCGCGTTGTACGCCCGCGTGAAGTCGCCGACCGTGACCGTGCGGCCCTGCACCGTGGCCACGGCGTCACCGGTGGCGCCTGTGCCGGTCGGGGTCAGGAAGTCGGGCACGTAGAAGAACACGAATGTGAGCACCACGAGGGCGAGGCTCCACTTGAGCCACCCCTGGTGGCGACGCATCCGGTCGAGCATGGTCATGACAGAGTCTCCGGGTGCCGGTACCGGGGGCCGGGTGCCGGGGCGGACACAGCCCCGTTTCCCAGCGCAAATCACCGGCCCGGCAATCAATCTCGTTTCGCCACTCCAGAACCCGGTCCCCGGCACCCGGGACCCGGTGAGCGAAGCGCTCAATTATACGGCACTGGATGTGCAAGGCTATGATAACGGGCGCTTCGTGACCCGCCGAATCGCCCGCCGCAGTCCGACCCTGTCTCGAGTACCGTCGCCGTGAACCTGGCCCTTGGTCTGCCCCGCTTGCCCCGCGCCGCGCGCCGGCAACTCGCGTCGCGTGCGTCGCTGCACGCCTGGTGGCTGGACCTGCAACGCCCGGCGACTGCCGAGGCCCTCGCTCGGATGGCCGTCGCACGGGTGTCGGAATGGCTGCCACTGCAGGCCTGGGGCCTCGTGGTTGCCGGCCCGCACGGCCCCGAACTGCTGAGCGGTCCCCGTCGGGGCGTGGGGGCAGGCCTGCTGGCCGCCGCCGAGGCCGCCCTGCGCGCGCAGGATCACTGGAGCGCCGGCTCCCTCAGGGCCGCGACCGGCGCCGGCCCCGACGTGGCGGCTGTCGCCTGGCTGCTCCGCAGCCGAAAAGACGTGGCAGGCGTGCTGGTGGGGCTCGACGAGGCACCGGCGCCGCGACCGCCCGACGTGCACGCGGCCGGTGCGGCCCTGGCCAACGACGTGCTGGAGCCGCTCGGGTTGGCGCTGGCCCGGGTGCGGCAACTGGATCGCCTCCGGGAGCTCGCCGCCGTCGACGACCTCACGGGGCTGTTCAACGCGCGGCACCTGCACGACACGGTGGAACGCGAGCTGTCGCGGCTGGCCCGCACCGGGCACCCGCTGTCGCTCGTGTTCCTGGATCTCGACGCGTTCAAGCGCGTCAACGACCGCCACGGCCACCTGCTCGGCAGCCGGGCGCTCGTCGAAGTCGGCGCGCTGCTGCGAGCGTGCGTTCGCCTGACCGACACCGCGGTGCGGTACGGCGGCGACGAGTTCGTGGTGGTGCTGCCCAACACCGGCCGGCGCGATGCCAGCGGCGTGGCCCGCCGCATCCAGCAGCGCGTCGCGGCGGAGACATTCCTGACGGGCCATGGCGTGGAGGTGCGGCTGACGGTGTCGGTCGGCGTCGCCACCCTCACCCGTCCAACGTTCTCGGCTGCCGACCTGATCCGCACCGCCGACGAGGCGATGTACTGGGTCAAGCGGCATGGCCGCAATGGCATCAGGGCGATCCTGCTCGGCAGGGGCGCCCAGAAGGGGAGTACGCTCGCGTGAGCCTTCGTTCGCTGTTCTCGCTGTTCTCGAGTGATCTGGCCATCGACCTGGGCACGGCCAACACCTGCGTCTACGCGCGGGGCAAGGGCATCGTCGTCAACGAGCCCTCCATCGTCGCCATCAACAAGGTGAACGGCCGCATCGAGGCCGTGGGCAAGGAGGCCAAGGACATGCTCGGGCGCACGCCCGGCAACATCGTGGCCATCAAGCCGATGAAGGACGGCGTCATCGCCGACTTCGAGGTCACCGAGAAGATGCTGACCTACTTCATCAAGAAGGCGCACAACCGCAACGTGTGGGTGCGCCCGCGCATCGTCATCGGCGTGCCGAGCGAGATCACGCAGGTGGAGAAGCGCGCCGTGAAGGACAGCGCCTACCGCGCCAAGGCGAGCGAGGTGCACCTGGTGGAGGAGGCCATGGCGGCGGCCATCGGCGCCGGCATGCCCATCACCGAGCCCTCGGGCAACATGATCGTGGACATCGGCGGCGGCACCACCGACATCGCCGTGATCTCGCTGGCCGGCATCGTCTACAGCAAGGCCGTGCGCGTGGCCGGCAACGAGATGGACGAGGCGATCATCCAGTACATCAAGAAGACGTACAACCTGCTGATCGGCGAGCGCACCGCCGAGCAGATCAAAATCGAACTCGGATCGGCTTACCCCCTCGAAGATCCGAAGGAGATGGAGATCAAGGGACGCCACCTCGTCGAAGGCGTGCCCAAGACCATCACCATCACCGACGACGAGATCCGCGGCGCGCTGGCCGAGACGGTCAACGTCATCGTCGATGCCGTGCGCATCGCGCTCGAGCGCACGCCGCCCGAGCTCTCGGCCGACATCGTCGATCGCGGCATCGTGCTCACCGGCGGCGGGTCGCTGCTGAAGAACCTCGACAAGCGGCTGCGCGAGGAGACGGGCCTGCCGGTGGCCATGGCCGAGGATCCGTTGTCCACCGTGGTGCTCGGCGCCGGCAAGATGCTGTCGGACTTCAACCTGTTGCGGAAGATCTCCATCGACTGAACGCCGAACGCCCAAGGCTGACGGCCGGCGGGGACAGCCGGCCCTGCCGTCCTGAGCCCTGAGCCCTGAGCCTTGAGCCCTGAGCCCTGAGCCTGATTTCCGTGCTGACCAACGAACGCGGTCCAGTTCTCGAGTTCCAGAAGCGCACCGGCTACCTGCTGGTGGCGGCGCTGCTCGGACACCTCTTGCTCATCTCGGCGCAGGTGAGCAGCCAGCAGGGCGTGAGCCTGCTCGAGACCGCGCTGTTCGGCACGCTGGCCCGCGTGCAGGCCGTCACGGCGTGGGCCAGTCGCGGGGTCACGGGGGCCTGGGGCAACTACGTCGCCCTGCGCGGACATCGCGCACGCGCCGAGGCGCTCCAGTTGCAACTCGATCGCCTGGGCGTCGAACTGCAGCACGCCAACGCGCAGGCCCGCCGCACCGAGCAGCTCGAACAGCTGCTCCAGTTGCGCCGCACGACGCTGCCGACCTCGATTGCCGCCCGCGTGATGGCCGCCGACCCGGCCGCCGTGTTCCGCACGGTGACCATCGACAAGGGCGCGGCCGACGGCGTGCGCCGCGACATGGCCGTGCTCTCGCCGCTCGGCATCGTGGGCCGTGTGATCGACGAGCCGGCCGCGCACGCCGCGAAGGTGCAGCTCATCATCGACAGGAACGCGGGCGCGGGCGCCGTCATCGAGCGCACCGGCGCCGGTGGCGTCGTCGTGGGTGGCGAGGGCGACGCGCTCCTGCGCATGGAGTACGTCTCGAACCTGGCCGACGTCTCGCCGGGCGATCTCGTCATGACGTCGGGGCTCGACGGCATCTACCCGCGCGGGTTCGTGATCGGACGCATCGAGCAGGCCGAACGGGGCGCGGGGCTCTACCGCCGGATCCTGATCCGGCCCCGGGTGGACTTCTCGTCGCTCGACACGGTGCTGCTGGCGACGGGTCCGCAGCCAGACCCGACGCCGGCCGCCGACGCCGGGCCGGCGCCACAGGCGACGCCGCCCGGGTCACCGTCCACGCCATGACCCGGGTGCTGACGGTGGGCGGCACGGTCGTCGCCGCGTTGATGCTGCAGACCGTGGTCGGCTACCAGCTCTTTGGCCGGCTGGCGGTGATGGACCTGGTGCTGGTGGTCGTGGTGGCCACGGCGGTGTTCTTCGGGCCGACGGCCGGCCTGGTGACCGGCACCCTGGCGGGCCTGGGCCAGGACGCCCTGTCGGGCGGCGTGCTCGGCGTGGCGGGGCTCGCCAAGACGCTGGCCGGTTTCGTCGCCGGGGTGGTGGCCACGCAGTTCATCGTGAGCGGCATCATCCCGCGCGGCGTGGTATTTGCCGCCATGACCTGGCTGCACGGCGTGTGTTTCCTCGGACTCTACGCCATGATAGGAGGACACGGGATAGGTAGACCCTGGCGCCCGCTCCTGGTCCAGAGTTTGCTCAATGCCCTGCTGGGCGTGGTTGCCACCCAGCTCATCGAGCGTGGGCCCGAGTGGTGGCGGCGCCGCCAGTACACCCGTCGCTGGGAAGGACGACGACGCGCACGCTGACCGCGCGCGCAGACCGACGATGCCCCTGTTCGAGGAACGCGTGAACTTGCCGCTGCGCCTGCGGGTGCTCCAATGGAGCCTCGCCGCGGTGTTCCTCGCGCTGGCCACGGCGTTCTGGTACTTCCAGGTGGCCCGCCACCAGCAGTTCCTCGAGATGGCCGAGAACAACCACCAGCGCGCCCTGCCATTGCAGGCGCCTCGGGGCGTGCTCTTCGACCGTCGCGGCAGCGTCCTGGTCGAGAACCGCTTCGCCTTCAACATCTCGATCGTGCGCGAGCAGAGCCCCGACGTGGACCACACGGCGCGGATGGTCGCCACCCTCACGGGTGCGCCGCTCGACGGGATCACCGAGGCGCTCGATCGCAGTCGTCGGTTGCCCCCGTACCGGCCCATCGTCGTGATTCGCGATGCGTCCGAGGCGCAGATCGCGTCGGTGGTGGCCCATCGCCTGGAACTGCCGGGGGTGATCGTCGAGAAGGTGCCCACGCGCCGGTACCCGCCAGGCTCGATGGCGGCACACCTGATCGGCTACGTCGGGGAAGTGACCGACGCGCAGCTCGCGCGGCCCGAGTACAAGGACGTGCAGGGCGGCGCCATCGTCGGCCAGGCAGGCGTGGAGCAGACGTACAACCCGCTCCTGATGGGGGCCGATGGCGCACGCCACGTCGTGGTCAACAGCCGCGGCCGCGAGATCGAGGTGCTCGGTGAGGACGAGCCCACCGAGGGCCGCCGGCTGCAACTGACCATCGACGCCGACGTGCAGCGGGCCGCCGAGGAGGGCTTCCGCCATTTCGGCTTCCGCGGCGCGGCCATCGCGCTCGAGCCGTCCACCGGGGAAGTGCTGGCGCTGTCGAGCCTGCCGGCTTACGACCCCAACGCCTTCGCTGCGGGGATCGCGCGAACGGCGTGGAACGGGCTGCTCACCGACCCGCTCCGTCCGCTGAACAACCGCGCGATTCAGGGCCGGTACTCGCCCGGCTCGACCTTCAAGATTCCCGTGGCCGTTGCCGGGCTCGAGGAAGGCGTCATCAACCCCGAGACGCGGATCTTCTGCGGCGGCGGCGCCACGTTCTACGGGCGCTACTTCAAGTGCCACAAGGCCGGCGGGCACGGGTCGGTCTCCATGCGCGAGGCGCTGGAGAAGTCGTGCAACGTGTACTTCTACACGCTCGGCAACCTGCTCGGCGTGGATCGGATCCACAAGTGGGCCACCGCGCTGGGCCTCGGCGAACTGAGTGGCATCGACCTGCCGCACGAGACGCAGGGCATCATGCCCTCGACGGCCTGGAAGAAGCAGCGGACCGGCGAGAAGTGGTACGCGGGCGAGACGATCTCTGTGTCCATCGGCCAGGGGCAGGTGTCGGTCACGCCCATCTCGCTGGCCGTGATGATGGCGTCGGTGGCCAACGGCGGCACCCGCATCGTGCCGCACCTGGTGCGCGCGGTGGACAACGGCAAGGGCTGGGAGCAACTGCCGCCGCCCACCGGGCAGCGCGATCTCGGCATGGAGCCCGACAACGTCCGGGTGGTGCGCGAGGGCCTGTGGATGGTGGTCAACGCGGCCGGCACGGGTGGCCGCGGGCGGATCGTCGGCTACGACGTCGGCGGCAAGACCGGCACTGCGCAGGTGATCTCCAACCAGGGCAAGGCCCGCGCCAAGGGCGACCGCGACCTGCGCGACCACGGCTGGTTCGTCTTCTTCGCGCCGGCCGACAACCCGACGATCGCCGGCGTCGTCTTTGCTGAGCACGCCGAGCACGGCTACTCGGCGGCGCCCATCGCGAAGTTCATGATGGAGACGTGGTTCGCCAAGCAGGAGGGGCGTCCGCTGCCGACGCTGCCGCCGGCGCCCGGCGCGCCCGTCCCCGCCGGCACCACCGTCGTCGCGACGCAGCGTCCCGCACCACCGGCCACACCCACCGCCCCGGCGCCGATGTCGGCGACGACGGTGGCGGCGCGCATCGGAGGCGGGCGATGAACGCCGAACGCCGAACGCCGAACGCCGAACGTGGGCGTGTCCACCGAAGCGCCACGCGCGCAGCCCGGTACCCGGTACCCGGTACCCCGAACCCGGCACCCGTTACCCTGTACCCGGTACCCGACACCCGGTACCCCGTACCCGGTACCCGGCCCCCGGAGTCCGCGTGATGTTCGAGCAACGCCTCTACAAGCACCTGGACTGGGCGCTGCTCGGCGCGGTGCTGCTGCTGTGCCTGTGCGGGCTGCTGATGATCTACAGCACCACGTACGACCCGATCCGCGACCGCGTCGGCCGCGAGTTCTACACGCAGCTGTCGGCGATGGGCATCGGGCTCGTCGTGATGGCGGTGGTGCTGCTCATCGACTACCGGACGTTCTCCGAGTACGCGCCGGTGCTGTACGGCGGCGTCGCCATCCTGCTGCTCTACGTGCTCTTCTTCGGCGTGGTCGCGGGCGGGTCGCGCCGCTGGATCTCGCTGGTCGTCTTCAACCTGCAGCCGTCGGAGTTCGCCAAGGCGGGGCTCGCGCTGCTGCTGGCCACCTGGTTCGGCCAGGAGAAGCTGTCGGCGACGCGCCTCGGCGATCTCGCGATCGCGGGCGGCGCGCTCGGCGTGCTCTTCCTGCTCATCGCACGCGAGCCCGATCTCGGATCGGCCGTCACGCTCGTGCCGGTCCTCGGCGGCATCGCCTACGCTGCCGGCCTGCGCCTCCGGCTCATCGGCTACGCCGTCCTCGTCTGCGTGCTGCTGGCGCCCGTCGCCTGGTTCTACGGGCTCCAGGACTACCAGCGGTCGCGCGTGGTCACCTTCCTGGATCCCTCGCAGGACGCCCGCGGCGCCGGGTACCAGCAGATCCAGGCCCGCATCACCGTGGGGTCGGGCGGCCTCACGGGCAAGGGATTCCTCAACGGCACGCAGGGGCAGTACAAGTTCCTGCCCGTCGCCCACAACGATTTCGTGTATTCCGTGCTCGCCGAGGAGCACGGGTTCCTCGGCGTGCTGGCCACGCTGGGGCTCTATCTGTTCGTGCTGCTCCGCTCGCTGGAGGCGGCGCGGCTCGCCCGGGATCGCATCGGCGCCTACCTCGTGGTGGGCCTGATCTCGTGTTTTGCCTTCCAGGTGATCTACAACATCGCGATGTCGGCCGGCCTCGCGCCGGTCAAGGGGCTCACCCTGCCCCTGATGAGCTATGGCGGATCGTCGATGATCGCCACGCTCATGAGTTTCGGCTTCATCCTCAACGTGAGGATGCGGCGGTTCGCGAACTGATGGGGATGACACTCCTCCTCGACGTGTGGCGCGTGGTGCTGCGCCTGCTGGGACTGACCTCCGGGTCGGCGCCGGCAGGGCCTCACGCGCCTGCCAGCGCCCGCGTGCGCCGGCAGGTAGGGGAAGGGGCGCGCCCCGGGAGCTTGGTGCATGGTCAAGGAGATGATCGTCTCCTCGAACGACCGCGAGACCGCGGTCGCGATCCTCGAGGACGACCAGGTGGTCGAGTTCTTCATGGAGCGGGAACGGCAGCAGGGCGTCGTCGGGAACGTCTACAAGGGACGCGTCTCGAAGGTGCTGCCCGGCATGCAGTCCTCGTTCATCGACCTCGGGCTCGAGCGTGACGGGTTCCTCTACGTCTCGGACGTCATCACGCCGGCCGAGGCGCTCGAAGACGATCCCGACGAGCCCTCGACGCCTGCCGAAGACGCTGGCCTGGCAGCCCAGGGCGTCGCGGGCGGACTCGTGGGTCCGGACGGCGACGAGACCGCCGACGATGCCGGCGAGGCCGAGCCTGCCGTCGAGGGCCAGGCGCCCCAGGCGCAGGCGGCCGGCAGGGGCGGCGATCGGCGGCAGCGGCAGGAGCGTGCCGCGCAGCCCAACATCGAGGACCTGCTGAAGGAGGGCCAGGACGTCCTCGTGCAGGTGGTGAAGGAGCCGATCGGCACGAAGGGTGCCCGCATCACCTCCCACGTCACGATCCCGGGGCGCTTCCTGGTGTTCATGCCGACCGTCGATCACATCGGCGTGTCGCGCAAGATCGAGTCGCGCGAGGAGCGCGCGCGGCTGCGGGGCATCGTGCGGCAGTTCCGCGAGGCCCACGGCTTCAACGGCGGCGTCATCATCCGCACGGCCGCGGCCAACCGCCCCGACGCCGACATCCTCGGCGACCTCGAGTACTTCCACCAGGTGTGGAAGGAGATCAAGCACAAGTCGGAGACGCAGCGGGCACCGGCGGTCATCTACCGCGAGCAGAGCCTGGTCGCGAAGCTGCTGCGCGACATGCTGACCGACGAGTTCAGCGTCATCCGCATCGACTCGCCCGAGGAGCACCGCCGCGTGACCACGCTGGTGGAGCGGATCATGCCGGCGATGCTGCCGCGCGTGAAGCTCTACACGCGCGACTTCCCGATCTTCGAGGAGTACGGCGTCCGCACCGAGATCGACAAGGCGCTGCGCAGCAAGGTCTGGCTCAAGTCGGGCGGCTACATCGTCATCAACCAGACCGAGGCGCTCGTCGCGATCGACGTCAACACCGGGCGCTACGTCGGCAAGAAGACCACCGGCCGGCTCGAGGACACGATCCTCAAGACCAACCTCGAGGCGGTGAAGGAGATCGTGCGGCAGCTCCGCCTGCGCGACATGGGCGGCATCGTCGTGCTCGACTTCATCGACATGGAGGACAAGAAGAACCGGCAGAAGGTCTTCCAGACGCTGGAGCAGGAGCTGCGGCGCGATCGCGCGCCGAGCAAGGCCATCCAGGTGTCGGACTTCGGGCTCATCATCATCACGCGCAAGCGCGTGAAGCAGAGCCTCGAGCGGCTGATGACCGACACGTGCCCGTACTGCTCAGGCACCGGGACCATCAAGTCGTCTGCGACCGTGTGCCAGGAGATCCTCAACGAGTTCCGCAAGGTCGGGAGCGATCTCGACGGCAACGGCGTGCTGTTGCGCGTGAACCCCGAGATTGCCGAGGCGCTGCAGGGCGACGAGCGCGGCGTGCTGCGCGAGGTGGAGCGCGTGGTGGGCCGGCAGGTGACGGTGCGTCCCGACGCATACCTGCACCACGAGCAGTTCGACGTCATGGCCCTGTGATGGCAGGACGTATCAGGTAGGGACGGCCGTCCCGGCCGTCCGTCGACCTCCGATCTGTGACGTCCGCCTCGCAGACGTGGCGGAGGTGGAGCGGTCCGTCACCGCCTGCGGTTCTCCTCCTCCGGCCAAGATCCTGCCGCCGTCGGCCAGGATGTTGGCTGCGTACAGATCCCGTCACCACGGGTCAAGGGCCGCTCAGGCGACGACGCGACCAGGCTCCCTGGGACAGGTGGGGCGACGGATGAACGGACCGTGCCGGCCGAGACGGCTGCCGCACCGATTCCGCCGCCCACGCCGGTGGCACATCGAGGGCGTGTCCGGCGACACCCTACTGGGCGGCGCCATTCCGTGGTCGTCGCTGACCGTACCGCCGGCGCTCGGCGCCACGATGCAGGGTGGCGGTGGGGGCAGCGGTCCGACGTTCGAGTACTACGCGCTCGATGCGCTCGGGTCGGTGCGTGTGGTGTTCGATGCCGCGGGTGCCGTGAAGGCCCGCGCCGACTACGAGCCGTTCGGCGCGCCGATCGCGACGAGCACGACCGGACCGCTGCCGCGCGAGCAGTTCACGGGACAACAGCGGGATGGCGAGGTCGGCCTCGACTACTTCGGCGCGCGGTTCTATCACGCGACGCACGGGCGCATGCTGAGCGTGGACCCGCTCTCGCTGGGTGCCGTCGCAAGCCCCCAGCGCTGGAACCGATACGCGTACGCGTTGAACACTCCGACCACAGTGGTGGACCCCGACGGAAGGCAGCCTTGCGAACAGAAAGTGCAGCAGCACACAGGTGCGGGTTCGCCAGGAAATCCCTGCGCTCGGGTTCCAGACTTCACGGTTTCTGTAGTCCAGGTGGACACCTATAGCCAGATTTGCGTGCCATCCGCGGGCGCAGGCTCTCAGGGCCTGATTGGCTCCATCGTCTCGTTCTTCTTTCCAACGGTGAGCGCACCCGGCGTCGGAAGCGTCTCTGCGCCCGGCGCCTACATTCCGCCGCCAGCGGTCGATCCGGATGGGATTAACGGTCCGGAGTCCGCGCCCAACGTCAATCTTGAACCGGACGCTCTAGACATGCTGGCGACTGTCGCCATCCCGGGCAGTGTCGGCAAAGGTCTCGCCGACAAGGGCAGGAAGCTGGTTGCGGACACTGCTGCGCGAGGGGCACATTCCGTGTTCAAGACCGATCTCGCCGGGCGCGTGGTCAAGTACGAGACGTTCAGGCCCCAGACAAACCCCAGAAGCCCCATTGCGTGGGAATCAGTGCTCCGGTTCGATCTCCTTGGGCCACCGCACTTCAACAAGTACTTGCAAAAATACCTTCCGACGCCCCACATTCCTGATCGCACGGCGCCTGACGGCGTAAGGTTGCCATTGCCGAGCGAGATACCTGGCGGAAAGAAGTAGATATGTCAAACACGGCCGGCGAAGATCTTTGGCATGAACTGTCGCTTTGGTATCACCGGCAATGCGACGGTGATTGGGAGCATCAGTATGGCATTAGAATCCAAACACTAGACAACCCTGGCTGGTGGATGGAAGTAGATCTCGCGGAGACGTCGCTCGAGAACTTACAAATCGAGAAGTTCACTAAGGAGCTGTCGTCCGAAGACTGGTTCTACTACGAAATTGCAGAGTGCAAGTTCAGGGCTGCCGGTGACCCTTCGAAGCTGAGCGTGTTGGTGTCACTGTTCCTGTCCATATCAAAAGGGCGACTTGAGACTCCTGCATGACTTGAGGATGCACGGCGTTGCGCCGCGTAGATTACAGACGCGCCGATCGCCGAGGAGCTCGCCAACGGGCGAAACTCCGTGCGTGGCACTCAAGTTCGAGGTCAGGCAGTCCTCGATGAACTGAGCGGCAGTCATGCCCTGACGTTCAGCCGCGAGCCGCGCGCGGTGCCTTGCGACGCTTGGCAGATGTCGAGGCGCGGTTGGACGGATGCAACGCGTTGTCAGCCGGCCGAGTCGACCGCTCCTGGAGCTTGCGTGGGCGTGGCGCCGGTACGCCGCTCAGCATTCCCTCGGCGCTGATGTCCTCGTCCACGTCAGGCCAGTGCACGCCGATACCGTCTCCGATCAACTCCCAGTTGGCCCGTTGCGCTGGCGTCGCCTCCGAGAGGCGCCACGACCACACGAGCGGTACGCTGATCACACGGCCGTCCGCCAGATGCGCCGTGATCGTTTCGTCCGTGACTTCAACCCGCCGGATCGTCGTGTCCGTCAGTACCGCAGTGCTCATGCCAAGCCTCGATGATGCGAGCGTGGTGCTCGACGATTATCCGACGAATCTCGTTCAGCTCGCGCGGACTGAACCCACGGTTCCATGCAAGCGCGACGGGCTCAGTCCAGAACTTCGCGTGATCCTTCTCGCGCCGTACGTGCACGTGCATCGGCTCAGCACAATCGAAGCTGTAGAAGAACAGCCAATACGGTCCAGGAACTCCAGCGATGCGCGGCACGACAATCCGACTGGATCATCTCATCGTCCGTGGATGCTCGAACAGACCGGCTGACACGTAATCGCCTGCCAGTGTGGCGTACTTCGGTCCCCACTGCCCGGCTACGCCGACGTGGGTCGAGAGAACCCCCGTGCGGCAGCCTCTCGAGGCAGCCGACGGACACGCCCGGGACCCGCGTTGTAGGTCGCGAAGGTCATGAGCACCGGGCCAACCAGCCGCGGACCCGATTCACCGGCACGATCCGGAAGGTCGTGGTCGAGGTGCGGTGACCGTCTCTCTTCTTCCACACGAGAAAAGGGCCGTCCCCATCTGGGAACGACCCTTCGACCTTGCGAGAGGGCAGGTCAGGCGCCTGCCCCTGCAACCGACTCGCGACTAGGCGGGCACCAGGTGCACGAGGTAGTGGTTGCCACCCCGGTTCACCCAGATGCGCAGGTAGTCGTCGCCACGCAGCATCTCGACCTTGCTGCTGCCGGCTGCGGGCCCGCCCCCCTTGGTCACGTTCTTGATCTCGCTCTGCGGCACCACACTGACCACTTCGCGACCGACGACCTTGCCACCCCGCACGAACTCGACCCAGCGCTCGAGGGGCTTGGTCGCCCCTGTCGGGGCCGGCGGCTCTTCGCCCGTCAGGCGCAGCTGGTAGCTGCCAGCCGGAAGCGTCTCGCCATTGGCCTTGACGGCGCGGCCGATGCGCACCGTGCCCAGCGACAGCGTCCCGCTCGGCAGGCCCGCCGTGTCGGCCGCGGCCGTCGCGGGCTGGGTGTTGGGCGCCTTGTGCTGGGCCGTCACCGGGGCGGTCGTCGCGATCAGCGCAAACGCACCTGCAGCGAGCACGCCGGTCAGTCCAGCCATCTTTCTACGCGTCATCCGATGCCTCCTGCTCTCCGGGGGCATTATAGGCACAGCGGGGGTCGAAGACGGAAGCTCGTCCAAGGGCGAACGGCCCTCAGGGCTTCTGCTTGACCACCTTGATGTGGCCCGTGAAGGTCGTCAGGTCGAAGAACGACGACCCGTCGCCGACGCTCCCGCGCACCTGCCGGGAGCCCGGCGCCATCGGCTCCGTCGGTACGTCGGCCTGCACGTCGCCCTTGAAGGTGCTGGCCTCGAACTCGAAGCCCTGCCCGCCCGGGGCGAAGACGAAGATGTCGCCGGCGTGGGTCTTGAGCTCGTAGCGGCCCGCCTTGCGCAGCGCGCCCGCGAACTCGATGTCGCCGCTCACCGTCCGGATGAGCGCCCGGTCCGACGAGGAGTCCTTGACCTGCACGTTGCCGCTCACCGACCCGAGCGTGAGCGAGCCGGCCTTGACCGACTGGGCAATCACGTTGCCGCTCACCGTCTGGAGATTGGCGTCGCCCTCCACCGTGCTGCGGGTCAGCATCACGTCGCCCGACATGCTGCGCAGCATGCGGACCCGCGACAGCGCCTCGGCGACCACGTCGCCCGACACGGCTTCGACCCGTACGTCGCCGGGCACGTTCGTCAGCTTGACGTTGCCGCGCAGGTTCTTCAGCTCGAGGGCGGTCCCGGCCGGCAGGGCAATCTCGTAGTCGGTCCGGACACGGCCGTGACGGGTGGGAGGACCCTGGGGTGTGTCGTGGCGCGGGAGGACGGCCCGCACGGCGACCCGGTTGGCGTGCTCGGAGACGTCGATCGTGAGTTCCCGCAGCAGGCGCTCCGCCTCGGGCCCCGCGCCCTGCACGCGCCGCACCACGGTGACCTTGCCTTCGCGGCCCTTGCCGCCGACCACGACCACGTCGCCGTACATGTTCAGCAGGTCGAGGGTGACCCCGTCGCCGCCCTTGAACAGCTTCACGATGGGGCCCTGTTCGTCGGCCAGCCAGGGGCCGCGTTCGGCTTCGCGACGGGCCTGCATCGCGGCCCGGACGGCGGCCCGTTCCTCGGTCCGCTGTCGCAGGCGCGGTGCCGGAGCCGGCGTCGGTGGCGCCGGTGGCGCGGGGGCCGGCGCCGGTTGCGCGGCGTCGGACGCCGTTAGCCGCGGCGTCGCTCCCGCCGGGGCGCACTGGGTCGCCGCCAGCGCGCCCGCGAACATCATCCCTCGCCAGATCCCGCTCATCATCGTCATCCCTTGTTCAATCCGGAGGCAATCGCGGTCGCTCGCGCCGGATTGCCCTTGCGCATCTCGTTCATGAGCGCAATCGTGTCCTGCAGCAGCGCCACCTTGCGCCGGAAGGCGTCGAAGAGGCTTTCCTGCGCCAGCTGGCTCTGGGGATCGGCCCGCAGTGCCTGGCGGCTGTCGTCGATGGCCTGGTCGATGACCTGGAGGTTCTCGCGCACCGTCGCCATCAGCGTCGGATCGAGCGGCGAGTCGCTCTCGCTGGCCACCCGCTCCAGGCCGGCAATGGCGTTCTCGTAGTGCTTCGCGGCCAGGTCCAGCTCGCCTTCGATCGAGGTCACGAGGTCGTCGGTGGCACTGGCGACGCCCGTGGTGGCTGGGCGCGGGGCCGTCACCGGCGCCGGCGCCGGACCGAGCGTGCGCCGCATGACCCAGAGCGATCCGCCCACGACCACGAGCAGCATGGCGGCCAGGGCCAGCCAGCGCCGGTCCAGTCGTCGGCCCTGCCGCTCGACGGCGACGGCCGCCGCGGCCGCGCGCTGGAACTCGGGGTCGGCTTCGAGGCGTGCCACCACGCGGTCCCACACGTCGCGCGAGGGGCCCTCGGCGCCGACGCGGCGCAGCTCCGCCTGCAGCAGCTGGGCGTCTTCGACCAGCGCCTGGCACGCCGGGCACCCGGCCAGATGCACGTCGAGTGCGTCGGCGTCCTGGCGGCTCTGCCGCCCGGTCAGCCGTGCATCGAGTGCTGTCTGGACCTCCTCGCACGTCACGCCCGTGTCCCTCCGGTCATCACCCTGCCGAGCAGGCCGCGCAGGCGCATGCGCGCCTTGTGGACCTGCGATTTCGACGTGCCCTCCGCGATGCCGAGCATGGAGGCCACTTCCCGGTGCTCGAAGCCTTCCACGTCGTGCAGCAGGAAGGCGGCCCGGCAGCCCGCGGGCAACTGCCGCAGGGCCCGCTCCAGATCGAGCCGGTGCACGGCGCCTCCGACCGGCTGCGCGATGGCGCCGCTCGGTGGCTGGTCGCCGTCGAGCCAGTCGGTCTGCTGGTCGTTGCGGCGCGCCTTGCTGCGCAAGCGGTCGAGGCACGCGTTCACCCCGAGCCGGTACAGCCACGTCCCGAGTGACGAGTCGCCCTTGTAGGTCGCGATCTTGCGGAACGCCAGCAGGAAGATCTCCTGCAGCAGGTCCTCGGCGTCCTCGGCATGCCCCAGCATCCGGTACGCGACGGCGTACAGCCGCTGGTGGTGCGCTCGATAGAGCTCTTCGAACGCCGCCAGGTCTCCCGTGCGGCATCGAGCGGCGAGCCGCACGTCGGCGGCATGACTCGTCACTGGCATCTTAGACGGCGGGCACGTCGGCAGACGTTGCCCAGAGGCGCCTAGAAAAAGACGAGGCGGGGCCCGCCGCGGTTCTGGTCCGGGCCCGGCGCCGGCCTCACGGCTGCCATCGCACCTGCGCGAACTGCCGGATCCGCCGGCCGACCACCCCCACGCCCTCGGCGCGGAGCAGGGCGGCTTTCTCGGCCTCGTGGCCGCCGTAGCCACCCAGCTTCCCGCCGGCCGCCACCACGCGGTGGGCCGGGAGGCCGCCGCCGCTGTTGGCCATCAGCGTCCCCACGGCCCGGGCGGCGCCGGGGCGCCCCGCCGCCGCGGCGACATCCCCGTAAGTCGACACCCGACCCGCCGGGATGGCCCGCACGGCAGCGAACACGCGGTCAGCGAATGGGCGCATCACGTGTGATGCCCGATGCCCGATGCCTGATGCCATTCCCAGCATTCGCGGCATTCGGCATCGCGGCATTTGTCCGCGTCACCGTGTCAGCCCCAGCCCCCGCAGTGTGGCGCGGGCGTCGGTCAGGCCATACCCGTACTCGTCGTCGCGGCCGGCGGGGCCGCGGTCCTGGGCGAACTGGCGGATCGCGGCTTCGATCGCGGCCGGGCTCCGAACGCCCTGCGAATAGAGCAGCGCCGCGAGGCCGGCCACGTGCGGCGAGGCCATCGACGTGCCCTGGTACGCCTCGTCGCCCAGCAGGTCGAAGCGCGGCGCCAGCTGGTTGGTGGCGATCGTGTCGGTCCGGTACGTCTGCTGCCACACGCGACCGGCCGCGCCGCCCTGGCGCGTGTTGCCGCCGGGCGCGGCGATCTCCACGTAGTCGCCCGTGTTGGAGTAGTACGCGCGGTTGAGGTCCTGGCCGACCGCGGCCACGGCCATCACCCCGGCGATGTCGCGTGCGTAATAGGCTGGGTAGGCACGCGGGTTGCCGTCCTCGAACTCGTTGCCGGCGGCGAGCGCGACGAACGCCCCCCGCGAGACGGCATACTGCAACGCGGCCCGCGTCGACTCGGCGGGGGCCGTGCCCCCCAGGCTCAGGTTGAGCACCTTCGCGCCGTTGTCGGCGGCATAGCGGATGGCCCGCGCCTCCTCGGAGGTGAGGCAGATGCCGCCCTGCAGGTTGGGCGGCACCGTCGAGATGCCGTCCTCGGCGAGGATGAACAGAATCTCCCAGTCGCCCAGGCACACCTTCAGGGGCATGACGCGGGCGTTGAAGGCCACGCCCACCCCGCTGTCGTTGTTGTTGGCCAGCTGCGCGAGAGTCCCGGTCACGTGGGTGCCGTGGCCGTCCATGTCGTAGGGGATGTCGTCCTCGTAGACGAAGTCGTACGGCGCCACGAGTCGGCCGGTCGAGACGATGTCGGGCGCCGGCGCGAACGGCACGTCCACGATCTGCAGCCGGCCGTTGAAGAACCGCGGGAACCGGAACACGTCGTTGGCCATCGCCAGGCCCGAATCGATCACCGCGACGACCACGTCGCGCGCGCCGTCGTTGATGTCCCACGCGCGCTCGAGGTTCATGGCCCGCATGTGCCACTGACGCGAGTACGACGGATCGGTGGGCGTCGAGACGAAGTGGTGGAAGGCGTCGGGCTCGGCGTACTCGACCTCGGGCCGCGCGGCCAACTGCTGGGCCGCCGTGCGGACGTCGGCGTCGAGCGGCAGGTCCACGTAGGAGAAGTCGCTGAACCCGTCGCCCCCGCGCACCTGGGCGGCGGTGCCGCGCAAGGCGAGCGTCACGGCCGACGTCTGCGCCGTCGTCGGTAGGCCCTGCCGGAACCGCACCAGCACACGGCCCGGGAGGTAATCGGTGCCGAGGCGCGCCGCTGCGCGGATGCGCGCCGACAGATCGGCGCGAGGGCTGCGCGTGAAGGCCGGCTGCTGGGCCGACACCACCAGCCCGAGGGCGGTGGCGAGCACCAGCCCCATGAAGGTCACGGATCGACGCACAGGGCTCTCTTTTCCGGGACCGCGGCGGCGCCGGCGGCGTCCGCGTGCCCACGCTCGTCATTGTCGGCGGCCCCGTGCGGCACGGTCAACCGCCAGGGCAGGGACGGCTCTCCGACCTGTCCACCGAAGCGGTGGTGGAGGTGGCGCGTCAGTCGTCAGCGGCCCGTCGGCGGGCTGGCGGGTGCGGCCGGCGGTGGCAGGTCGGGGAGTTCCTCGATGGCCTCGAGCCGCACCGAGCCCTCGGCGGCGGGCATGGTGATCCCCAGCACCCGTGCGAACGTCGGCGCGACGTCGGCCGGACTGGCCGGCGTCGTGTAGCGGCCCGGACGGACGCCCTGCCCGAAGAACACGAGGGGCACGCGCTGGTCGTAGGCCCAGGGGGTCCCGTGTGTCGACGCAATCGGGTAAGGGAACCAGTACGGATCGGCGATGAGCAGGATGTCGCCCGATCGCCCGTCGAAGGCACTCAGTCTGGCGGCGTGCGCGAGGCGGTCGGTGCCCTGGTAGCGGCCGGCGAGCAGGTCGGTCGTCCGGTACGCGCGCGCGATGCCCTCGACCTGCTCGATCGAGCTGCGCAGCGCGTCCCACGCCCTCGCGTCGAGACCCGCCAGCCGGTGTGCCGCGTCGCGCGACAGGTAGATCTCCGAGCCCGAGAGGCTGTCCACAGGCGTGCCGCCGAGTGCGTCGGCGACGATGGTGGACAGGGCCTTGCGGTCGAACACGCCCCCACCCAGCCCGAGCGCCTGCATCTGCGCCGGCACGGGACTCGCGCCGTGATCGGAGGTGAAGGCGAGCAGGTATCGATTCCGGCCCACCTCCGCGTCGAGTGCGTCGAGCAGCGCGCCGATCGTCGCGTCGAGCCGCACCAGCGTGTCCTGCACCTCGTGACTGCGCGGGCCGTAGGCATGGCCGACCACGTCCAGCGCCGAGAAGCTCACCGCCAGGAAGTCGGTGCCCGGCCCGCGTCCGAGCCCGAGGTCGCGTACCGCGGCCGCCGCCATGCGGCCCAGGTACGCGTCGGCGAACGGGCTCATCTGCCAGTTGCCGTAGAACACCGGGTCCACCAGCCCTTCGGCCCGCGGCGGGGCCAGGCGATGCGGGAAGAGCGGTCCCGACCCTGCCTCGCCGAGGCCGGCGTCCTCGAACAGGTACGCGTCGGCCGGAAGCGCGCGTTCCCAGATGCGATCGCCGTCGGCCTCCACCGGGTTGGCCTTCAGGTAGCGCTCGAGGAACGGGTGCCGGTCGGGCGAGCCCAGGGCGGGCGAGGTGACGAACCCGCGCAGGCCCTCGAACCACGTCGCAAGCGTGGCGCGGTGCCCGGCGAGCGGCACCGCCGCGCGCGGCTTCATCGACAGCGAGACCAGCTGCGGCGCGACGGCGAGCTGGGCGCGCATCTCGTCGGCGAGCGTCGGCGCCGCCAGGCGCGTCGCGCTGTCGCCGGTCACCACCGTGGAGTCGCCATAGCCGACGTTGGTCACGGCCGGGTCGCCCGTGCACGTGATGTCGCGGGCGGTCGCCCGGTCGTACCACGCGTTGGCGATCAGGCCGTGCGTCTGTGGGAAGGTGCCGGTGCCGATGGTGGCGTGCCCGGCGCAGGTCATCGTGCTGGCGTACGGGTAGGCGGCCTCGGTGAAGACGGCGCCCCCGGTGAAGAGGCGCCGCAGCCCATGCCGCCAGTGATGCCCGTAGCGCGTGACGTAGTCGGCGCGGAACTGATCGACGACGACCACGACCACCAGCGGCGGCCGCGTCGCCGCCGCGGCGGCCGGCCCCTGCGCGCGGACCGTCGCTTCGACGGCGAGCAGGGCGAGCAGGCCGAGCAGGCCGAGCAGCGCCCGGCCCGCCATCGGGATCCTCGCCACGCGTGTCGTCACCGCGTGCGCCACCTAGAGACGCGTCATGAGGTGCGCCTTCCGGTACTTCCGCCCGAGCAGGCGGTTGGGCGCGTCGTGACTCGTGAAGCGCATGGCGGCCGGGTCGTACGCCAGGGTCTCGTTCGGGTAGAACTCGGCGATGCTGCCGAGCAGCACGGCCTCGGTGACCAGCGACGCGTAGTCGAAGTTGGCCGAGGTCTTCGTGCCCGGACCGGCCAGCACGGCGTCGAGGAACTCGTGCCAGTGGTTGCGCGGGGGCGGCGTCGGGATCGTGTAGCTCGCGAACTTGTCGGCGGGGAAGAGCGTCGGCGGGCCGATGTGCGGCAGCAGGAGCGCGCCCTCGGTGCCCACGACGACCGATCCCTGCCCCGGGGCCTTGCCGCCGACCAGGTCGGCAATCGCCTGCGGCGGACGCGTGGCGCCGTCGTACCACCAGAAGTCGAGCGTCTCGCCCGCGGTCAACTGCGTGCCCGGGAAGGTGTACTTGATGCGCGCGTCGATTGGCCAGTTCTCGCGCGTGGCGCCCGGACCATACGAGGTGACCGCCGTCGGCAGGTACAGGTTGAGGCCGCGGATCGGCGGGCTGAAGATGTGGCAGCCCATGTCGCCGAGTGTGCCCGTGCCGAAGTCGACGCGCTTGCGCCAGTTGCCGGGGTGGTAGACGTCCTTGCGAAAGGGCCGCTTCTCGCTCACGCCGAGCCAGATGTCCCAGTCCAGGCTCTCGGGCACGGGATCGGACCCCGACGGGATCGGCTGCGGGTCGCCCCACGTCTTGTCGCAGAACGTGTGGACCTCGCGTGCCTTCCCGATGACGCCGCTGCGCATCAGCGCCTCGGCGGCCATCTGGGTCGGGTGCGACGAGGTCTGGATGCCCATCTGCGACACGAGCCGGCGCTCGCGCGCCGTCTGGGCGAGCAGGCGCGTCTCGCGGATGGTCACCGCGAGCGGCTTCTGCACGTACACGTGCTTGCCGAGCGACATCGCGGCCAGCGCGATCGGCGCGTGCATGTGGTCGGGCGTCGACACGTTGACCGAGTCGAGGTTGTCGGCTTCCCTGCGGAGCAGTTCGCGCCAGTCCTGGTAGACCTTCACGTTCGGGAACAGCTTCTTCACCTGTTCGGTGCGCGACAGGTCGGCGTCGGCCACGGCGACCAGCTCGAAGGCCGGATGCGTGGACAGGCCGCGGATGTCGGCCATCGCCATCCCGGCGGCGCCGAAGCTGGCGTGACGGACCTTGCGGGCCGCCTGGCCCTGCACGACACGGCTGGCCAGCGGGACGGCCGCGGACGCAACCGCGATCTCTTGCAGGAATCGGCGACGACTGACGGACAACGGCATCGTGTACGAACCTCCGGAGGGGGCCCGGCCGCCTCGTGCGGTGGGCGCCCCCTAGTGTGACCGATGTTCGCGGGCGTGCGCACCGCCTGCGGAATGCCGCGATGCCGCGATGCCGCGGTAGGGGCGCCTGTCCCAGGCGTCCGCCGGGCGTGTCAGCTCCGCGCCTGGCGGACGGCTCGGAGAGCCGTCCCTACCTACTGATGCCGCGGATGCCG